>Ga0213880_10000029_pt1 | contig 20775 bp, 18 predicted proteins | sample BarmaccoBMER_R07_FD_165047 | JGI IMG/M metagenome (GOLD analysis project Ga0213880, IMG submission 165047) | Barbacenia macrantha exposed rock microbial communities from rupestrian grasslands, the National Park of Serra do Cipo, Brazil - ER_R07 ... | reverse complement strand
CTCAACCGGTCGGGCGTTGTCGTCACGGTCTTTCCGAAAAAGCGCACTCAGAATATGGCTGAGATGGTAGCCGCGCTTCGGGCCCTGCCAACGCCTTCCGAGATCGAGATACGCGAGCCAATCGAAATGCCCGACCGCGAATAAAGGCAGTCTCCTTGGCGTTTATGCTCGACACCAGCATTGCGATTCATGCGCGCGACAGCAATGTCGCGGTACTCGACAGGCTCAATCGCTACGACGGTACGGCGCTAATATCTGCACTCAGCTTGGCGGAGTTGCAGCGCGGCCTCTACAAGAAATCGGCCGACACGGCCATCCGGCAAAGCCGACTCACACTCTTCCTGGAGCAGGTTTCCGTTCTGCCTTTCGATACGGCGGCCGCCCTGGCTTACGGCGGCATCATCGCGAAACTAGGCTGGGTCAGAGGCCGCGATTTCGACAGGCTGATCGCCGCGCACGCGATCAGCGCGCACTCGACCTTGGTCACATCCAATGAGGCCGATTTTCGCGACATTCCAGGACTATTGCTCGAGAACTGGCTGACGGCACCATAATTTGCCCTCGGCCCCGGGCTTCCGTATGAAGGTGCGCCGCAGCAATCACCGGTAGCCCATGCGCCTGTCCCGTTACTTCCTGCCCCTGCTCAGGGAGACGCCTTCCGAGGCGCAGATCGTCTCGCACCGGCTGATGCTGCGCGCCGGCATGGTCCGCCAGGAGGCGGCCGGCATCTATGCCTGGCTGCCGTTGGGCTTCCGCGTGCTCCAGAAGATCGAGCAGATCGTGCGCGAGGAGATGAACCGCGCCGGCGCCATCGAAATCCTGATGCCGACTTTGCAGCCCTCAGACCTGTGGAAGGAAACCGGGCGCTACGATGCCTATGGGCCTGAGATGTTGCGCATCAAGGACCGGCACGAGCGCGAGCTGCTCTACGGCCCCACCAATGAGGACATGGTCACGGAAATATTCCGCGCCTATGTGAAGTCCTACAAGGCGCTGCCGCTCAATCTCTATCACACGCAGTGGAAGTTCCGCGACGAGGTACGTCCGCGCTTCGGCGTGATGCGCGGGCGCGAATTCCTGATGAAGGACGCCTATTCCTTCGACCTCGACATGGGTGCGGCGCGGCGCTCATACAATCGCATGTACGTCGCGTATCTGCGCGCCTTCACCCGCATGGGCCTCAAGACTATTCCGATGCGGGCGGAGACCGGGCCCATCGGGGGCGATCTCAGCCACGAATTCATCGTCCTGGCCGACACCGGCGAGAGCGAGGTGTTCTGCCACAAGGACCTGCTCGACATGCCGGTGCCGGACGAGAGTGTCGATTTCAGCGGCGACCTGGAGCCCATCGTGCGGCAGCGCACCTCGCTTTACGCTGCGACTTCGGACGTGCACGATGCCCAACGCTTTGAAAGTGAAGTGCCACCGGACAAGCGCCTCACCGCGCGCGGCATCGAGGTCGGGCAGATCTTCTATTTCGGCACCAAATACTCCGTACCCATGAAAGCGACGGTGACGGGCCCCGACGGCAAGGAAGTACCGATCCATGGCGGCTCCTACGGCGTGGGCGTATCGCGGCTTGTCGGCGCCATCATCGAGGCCAGCCATGACGATGCGGGGATCGTCTGGCCAAAGCCGGTGGCGCCGTTCGACATCGCGCTTATCAACCTCAAGAGCGGCGATGCCAAGACCGACGCGGCCTGCGAAGACCTTTACGCCAAGCTGACCGCTGCCGGTCACGACGTGTTCTATGACGATACCGACGAGCGGCCCGGCGCAAAGTTCGCCGGCATGGATCTGATCGGCATCCCGACGCAGGTGGTGGTCGGCCCCCGCGGCCTCGAAAAAGGGCTGGTCGAGATCAAAGACCGGGCCACCGGAAGAAAAGAAGAGCTTGCTCTGGACGCCGCCATGAACAGATTGTCGAGCCGCTGAGGCATTGATGACGTCCGCCACCCGACCCTTTGCCCGCTTCGAATGGATGCTGGCCGGACGCTATTTGCGCGCCAAGCGGGCAGAAAGCTTCGTCTCGGTGATCTCGGGGTTCTCGCTGGTGGGCATCGCGCTTGGCGTGGCGACGCTGATCATCGTGATGTCGGTGATGAACGGCTTCCGCCACGACCTGCTGTCGCGCATCCTCGGCCTCAAGGGTCACATCATGATCGAGGGTGTACAGACCGCGCTGCCCGACTACGACGCCATCGCCGCCAAGGTGCGCGAGGTCCCGGGCGTGGTCCATGTCGCCCCGGTGGTCGAGGGGCAGGTGATGGCGACGGCGAACGGCGCGTCGCTCGGCGTCATCGTGCGCGGCATGCGGCGGGACGATCTCAAGGTGATGAGTGTGGTCTCGAAAAGCCTCGCGCCGGGAACGCTGGCGGCATTCGCGGGCGACGACAGCGTGGTCATCGGTCAGCGGCTCGCCGAGCGGCTGCGGCTCGCGCCCGGCATGAGCATCACGCTGATCGCGCCGCGCGGCAACGTCACGCCCTTCGGCGTCACCCCGCGCATCAAGACCTATCGCATCGCAGGCACATTCCGCATCGGGATGTCGGAATACGACCAGAGCTACATCTTCATGCCGTTGGCGCAGGCGCAGCTCTATTTCAATCTCGCAGACGCGGTGAGCGGCCTGGAAGTCATGACCGACGATCCCGACCGCGCCGATGCGCTCGCCGGCCCGGTGAGCCACGCCGCCGGACCGGGGACCCGTGCCTACACCTGGGAGGACATCAACTCGTCGTTCTTCGGCGCCATCGAGGTCGAGCGCAACGTGATGTTCCTCATCCTCAGCCTGATCATCCTGGTGGCGGCCCTGAACATCGTCTCCGGACTCATCATGCTGGTGAAGGACAAGAGCCAGGACATCGCAATCCTGCGCACCATGGGCGCGTCGCGCGGAGCGGTTATGCGCGTCTTCATGATCGCCGGCGCCAGCATCGGAATCGTGGGGACCCTGGCGGGCCTCGTTATCGGCGTCGCCTTCTGCGCCAATATCGAGAGCATCCGCCAAGGCCTGTCGCGGATCAGCGGAACCACGATCTTCGACCCGACGATCTATTTCCTGGAACGCATGCCGGCGCGGATGGACACCGCTGAGGTGGCCGCGGTGGTGCTGATGGCGTTGACGCTGTCGTTCCTGGCCACGCTCTATCCCGCCTGGCGGGCGGCGCGGCTCGATCCGGTGGAGGCGCTGCGCTATGAGTAGCGCGCTCGCCGAAGCGGCGCTGCGTCTCGACAGGGTCGCGCGCAGCTATGCCGAGGGCTCCGGCACGCTCGAGGTCTTTCGCGATGTGAGCCTGGCGCTGCGGGAAGGCGAGGTCGTCGCTTTGGTCGGGCCGTCGGGCGCGGGCAAGTCGTCGCTGCTTCACATGGCCGGGCTTCTGGAAGCGCCGACCGCGGGCGACGTCATCATCGCCGGCGTGCCGTCATCCTCGCTTTCGGATACGGAGCGCACGCGCCTGCGGCGCGAAACCATCGGCTTCGTCTACCAGGCCCATCACCTGCTGCCAGAATTCAGCGCGCTGGAGAACGTGATGATGCCGCAGCTGATCGCGGGCCAGAGCCGCGCCGCCGCGGACGCCGAGGCGCGTCGCCTGCTCGATCTCGTCGCCCTGTCCCAGCGGCTCTCGCACCGCCCCTCGCAACTTTCCGGCGGCGAGCAGCAGCGCGTCGCGATTGCGCGCGCCCTGGCCAATCATCCGCGCGTGCTTCTAGCCGACGAGCCTACCGGCAACCTGGACCCACGCACCGCCGGCAGCGTATTCGACGCCTTGCTGGCGATCGCGCGGCGCGAGAAGACTGCGGCGCTGGTCGCCACCCACAATCTCGAATTGGCCGCGCGCATGGACCGTGCGCTGGTCCTGCACGAAGGCCGCCTGCTCGACGGCGGCAAGCTGGGACAAAAGACATGAGCGAAACGCTCTGGCGCGATGTCGATTCCTACTTCGACGAGGTGCTCGTCGCGGAAGACGAGGCGCTCGTTGCGGCACGCGACAACAGCCGCGCCGCCGGTCTTCCCGACATCGCGGTGGCACCCAACCAGGGGAAGCTGCTCCACCTGCTGGCTCGCACGGTCAAGGCGCGGCGCATTCTGGAAGTGGGCACGCTCGGCGGCTACAGCACCATCTGGATGGCGCGGGCGCTGCCGCAGGACGGCGAGCTGATCACTCTCGAACATAATCCGCATCACGCCGAGGTTGCGCGCGCCAACTTCGCACGCGCCGGCCTGGCGTCGAAGATCCAGGTGATCGTGGGACCGGCGATCGAGGCGCTGCCGTCGCTTTCGGGGCCGTTCGATCTGTCGTTCATCGACGCCGACAAGCGCTCCAATCCGGATTATTTCCGCTGGGCGCTCAAGCTCTCGCGCCGGGGGAGCCTGATCGTGATTGACAATGTGGTTCGCGGGGGCAGGGTGCTGGATGGTGCCAGCAGCGATCCCGATGTCCAAGGCATCCGCCGCTGCTACGAGGCCCTCGCAGCCGAGCCGCGCGTCGTGGCCACCGCAATCCAGACCGTCGGGATCAAAGGTCACGACGGCTTGGCCATCGCCCTTGTGGTGGGCTAGCAGCCGGCGACTACATATTGTTCGTCTTATGTTCCTCTATTGTTCTTGACAGAACATTTGAAGAACCAATAGCATGGCGCCATCGTTGGAAGGAGATTGAGACCATGCTTTGGCTGAAAGATGCGGCCGCCGGAATAGGGCTGGTGTGCTTCGTGGCATCCTCTTTTGCGCTCACTTCGGCGCTCCAGGCCCTGATGGCGGGCTAGGCTGTGGACAAGGCGGCACGGTGGCTGTCGTGGCGCCGCGGGCCGCGGCATAGCTAGGCTGGCTTGGAATCCCCAGAGGCGACGATGGCAGACAACCGCAAGAGGGCCGGATTTGTGCACCTGCGGGTGAAGAGCGCCTATTCGCTGCTCGAAGGGGCGCTGCGGCCCAAGGAAATTGCCCAGCTGGCCCGCGAGCACGCCATGCCCGCGGTCGCTGTAACCGACGTCAACAACCTGTTCGGCGTCTATGAGATCAGCGACACGCTGGCCAAGCAGGGCGTCCAGCCCATTGTGGGCGCGCTGCTCTCGGTGGAACTCACCCGGACCGATGTGCCGGTGGGTTTCGGCGCCAGGCGAAAGCCGCCGGGACTGCCGCTGCTGGTCCAGAACGAGCAGGGCTATCGCAACCTCAACAAGCTGCTGAGTGCTGCCTATCTTCAAGCCGAGCCCGGCGACTATCCCCATGTCGGCCCGGCTTTGCTGGCCGCGCATGCGGGCGGGCTGATCGCGTTGACGGGCGGCCCAGGCGGCCCGCTGAACAGGCTCATTCTGGAGGGGCAGTCGCAGGCCGCGGAAGACCTGCTGAGGACGCTCGCCGGGATGTTCCCCGGCCGCCTCTATGTCGAGCTGCAGCGCCACGGCCTTGCCGAGGAGCGCGCGGCGGAGGGAACGCTGATCGATCTCGCCTACGCGATGAGCCTGCCGCTGGTCGCAACCAACGATGCCCATTTCGGCGGCGAAGACATGTACGAGGCGCACGATGCGCTGCTTTGCATCGCCGATGCGACCTTTGTCGGACAGGAGGACCGCCGCAGGCTGACACGCGAACATCGCTTCAAGAGCGCTGCCGAGATGGCGGCGCAGTTCGCCGACCTGCCGGAGGCGTTGGAAAACACGATCGAGATCGCGCGGCGCTGCGCCTACCGGCCGAAAAAGCGCGATCCGATCCTGCCGCAATTCGTCCCCGAGTCCGGCCGCTCGCCGGAAGAGGAAGTGCGCGTGCTCGCAGAAGAGGGGCTTTCCGCGCGGCTGAAACGCCATGGCCGCCACGCAGAGGACATGGTCTATCGCGAACGGCTGGAATACGAGCTGGGCATCATCACCACGATGGGCTTTGCCGGCTACTTCCTCATCGTCTCGGACTTCATGAAGTGGACGCGCAGTCAGGGCATCCCGGTCGGCGTGCGCGGCTCCGGAGCGACGTCTCTGGTGGCCTGGGCGCTCGACATCACCAACCTCGATCCCATCCGCTTCGGGCTTCTGTTCGAACGGTTCCTCAATCCCGAGCGCATCTCGATGCCTGATTTCGATATCGATTTCTGCCAGGAGCGGCGCGACGAGGTGGTGCGCTATGTGCGCCACAAATACGGTGAGGACCGCGTCGCGCACATCATCGCGCTCGGTTCGCTGCAGGCCCGCGCGGCCGTGCGCGATGCCGGTCGCGTGCTGCAGATGCCGCTTGGCCTGGTCGACCGCATCGCCAAGCTGGTGCCCAACCCCATCGGCGGCAGGAACGTCACGCTCAAGGACGCGGTGGAAAGCGAGCCGCGCCTGCAGCAGATCGCCGAGCAGGAACCGGTCGTGCGCCGTCTGTTCTCGATCGTGGAGCGGATCGAAGGTCTTTACCGCCACGCCTCGACCCATCCCGCCGGCGTGGTGATCGGCGACAAGCCGCTGGACGAGATCCTGCCGCTCTACCGCGACCCGCGTTCCGAGATGCCGGTGACGCAGTTCGACTACGAGGACGCGGAAAAGGCCGGCCTCGTCAAATTCGACTTCCTGGGCTTGAAGACGCTCACCGTCATCGCCAAGGCGGAGGCGCTGCTCCAGAGGCGTGGCATCGCGCTTGATACCCAGAACATCGATTTCGACGATCGCGCGACCTACGACATGCTGGCACGCGGCGACAGCGTCGGCGTGTTCCAGCTCGAAGGCCAGGGCATGCGCGATCTCCTGCGCCGCATGAAGCCGGACCGCATCCAGGACCTGATCGCGCTGGTCGCGCTCTATCGCCCCGGGCCCATGGATTCGATCCCCAAATACATTGCGGTCAAGAATGGCAAGGAGCCGCCGGAATATCTGCATCCGCTGCTCGAGCCGATCCTGAAGGAGACCTTCGGCGTCATGACGTACCAGGAGGACGTCATGAACATCGCGCGCGAACTCGCAGGCTATTCGCTGGGCCAGGCCGACCTGCTGCGCCGCGCCATGGGCAAAAAGATCAAGGCGGAGATGGATATCCACCGCGAGCGCTTCATCGAAGGCGCGGGCAGGAAAGGCATCCTCACCTCCGTCGCCGAGCAGATCTTCGAACAGGCGGCCAAGTTCGCGGGCTACGGCTTCAACAAGGGCCACGCCGCCGCCTATGCCCAGGTCGCCTACCAGACGGCTTATTTGAAGGCGAATTTTCCGGTCGAGTTCCTGGCCGCGTCGATGACGCTCGATATCGGGAACACCGATCGCCTCAACATCTTCCGCCAGGAGGCGCAGCGGCTTGGCATCAAGGTATTGCCGCCGGATTTGAACCGCTCCGATGCCGCCTTCGCCTGCGACGCGGAAAAAGGTGTGATCTACTACGCGCTCGCCGCCGTGAAGGGCGTGGGTTATCAGGCCATGGAAAGCATCGTCGCCGAGCGCCAGGCAGGCGGTCCCTTCCGCAGCTCCGGTGATTTTTCGCGGCGCGTCGATCCGCGCCATGTCAACAAGCGCGCCTTCGAAAGTCTCGCGCGCGCCGGTGCCTTCGACCGGCTCAATCCCAATCGGCGCCAGATGGTGGAATCCTCCGACATCCTGCTCGGCAGTGCGCAGCGCAATGCGCGCGAACGCGAGATGGGACAGACCGCGCTGTTCGGCGACGCATCGGACAAATCCGACGACATCCGGCTTGCGCAGGTCGCCGACTGGCCCATGCACGAAAGGCTGAGTGAGGAATTCAGCGCGATGGGCTTCTATCTTTCCGGCCATCCGCTCGACGCTTATGCCGCGGCACTGAAACGGCTGGGAGCGGTGAATTACGCCGCATTGCTCGAGGACCGCCGCCGCTCGGGCTTCAAGGCGGTGCTGGCCGGGACCATGATCAAGAAACACGAGCGCCGCAGCCGCAACGACCAATCCTATGCCTTCGTCTCCTTCTCCGATCCGAGCGGCATGTTCGAGGTGATGCTGTTTCCGGAAGTGTTGGCGGCGTCGCGGCCGCTGCTGGAGGCCGGCAAATCGGTGCTCGTCACCTGCAGCGCCGAATGGGACGGCGACGATCTGAAGCTCCGCGCCGCGAGCATCTCCGATCTCGACCGCGCCGCAGAGCAGGCGGGGGAGGGGCTGCGCATCCACATCGAAAACGAAGACGCGCTCGGTCCCATCGCCGCGAACCTCAAGCAGCAGGGAAAGGGCATCGTCACCGTTGTCGTTCCGGGCGCGCGCGGCGAAGAGGTCGAGATCCAGCTGCCCAAGCGTCACCTGGTCTCGGCCGCGGTCAAGAACGCGATCAAGACCATGCCGGGCGTGACCATGGTCGAGTCGGTTTAGCGCGAGAGGGTCCGCCTCAGCGCACCGCTCCGGCGATGCGGTTGAGGCCTTCGTCCAGCAGAGCCGGGTCCTGCGCAAAGCAGATGCGCAGATAGCCGTCGGCGGCGCGGTCGTCGGGCGCGCTGAACGCCGAACCGGGCGCAACGCCGACGCGGGCGCGCAGCAGGAGATCTTCGGCGAACGCCAAACTGTCGGTCATGCCCTCGATCTTGAGGAAGCCGTAGAAGGCGCCCTCCGGCCGCATCCAGCGGATGCGATTGTTGCGGTCGATGAAGCCCTCCACCACGTCGCGGCCCGCGGCGCAGCGCGCCAGCATCTGGGCGCGGAAGGCGTCGCCCTCGGGCGACAGCGCGGCGATCGCGCCGTATTGGGCGAAGCTCGTGGGTCCGGTGTTGTTGGCGATGCAGATGACCTTCATTTGAGCGTCGAGGCTCAGGGGGTGCACCAGCCAGCCGATGCGCCAGCCCGTCATTGCCCAAGGCTTGGAGAAGCTGTTGATGACGAAGAGATTGTCGTCGGGGTCGGCGAGCTGAAGAAAGGACGGTGCATGGAGGCTGCCGTCATAGACGATCGTGCCGTAGACCTCGTCGCTGATGATGGCAATGTCCTTCTTGCGCGCGAAGTCCAGCACCGCGCGCTGTTCGTCGCGACTCATGACCCAACCGGTGGGATTGCCGGGCGAGCAGACGAAAATCGCCTTGGTGCGGCCGTCGCAGTGCGCAAACAGCCGATCGAGATCGAGGTGCCAGCGTCCCCGTTTCCAATCTTCCTCAAGCCGCTCGAAACGGATCTCGGCGCCGACCAGCGCCGCAGCTTCGAAGATGCTGGGCCAGATCGGAGAAACGATGACGATATTGTCGCCGCGCTCGATCAGGCACTGCAACGCCGTCACCATCGCCAGGGTCGCTGCACCCGGAAGCGAGATCCGCTCCACGGCCACATCGACGCCGACGGTGCGTTGGTGGAAGGCTCGCAAAGCCTCGCGCAGCGGCAGGATGCCGCGCTGGCCGCTGTAAAAGGTCTTGCCTTCCTCCAAGGCCTGAATGGCGGCATCGCAGATAAATTTGGGCGTGACGAGATCGCTCTCGCCGAACCACAGCGGTACGATGTCGGGATCGCCCAGGCCAAGGCCTGCGACCTGGGCGATGCCGTTGACGGCGAGGTTGCGGATGGCTGGGCGGATAGGGCTCATAGGCGCAGTTAGCATATTCGCGCGAACCCCGGGAACTGTGACATTTCGGGGGTCTGCAATGCTTGCGAAGTCACGGCCGGCATCCTATAAGCCGCGCCATCTCGCACATGCGGGTGGGTTTCGGGAGGTGTTCTCCCGTCCCCGTCCGGTGTCCCGGTTTCCGGGATGACCCGCATGTCTGGCCAACCGGTAAAGGAGACGTCTCGTCATGGCTTTGCCTGAATTCACCATGCGTCAGCTCTTGGAAGCCGGCGCCCATTTCGGCCACCGCACCCAGCGCTGGAACCCGAAGATGGCGCCGTTCATCTACGGCTCGCGCAACGACATCCACATCATCGATCTGACCCAGAGCGTGCCGATGCTCCATCAAGCCCTGGTCGCCCTGCGCGACGCGGCCGCGGGTGGGGGACGAATCCTTTTCGTCGGCACCAAGCGGCAGGCCCAGGAACCCATCGCGAGCGCCGCCAAGCGCTGCGCCCAGTATTATATGAATCAGCGCTGGCTGGGCGGCACGCTGACAAACTGGCAGACGATCTCCCACTCGATCAAGCGCATGCGCGGGATCGAGGAGACGCTGGAGTCGGCGCAGACTTCGGGCCTCAAGAAGAAAGAGTTGCTGGGCCTGTTGCGCGAGCGCGACAAGCTCGAGCGTTCGCTGGGCGGTATCCGCGAGATGGGCGGGCTTCCCAACATGCTGTTCGTGATCGACACCAATAAGGAAGCGATTGCGATCTCCGAAGCCAAGAAGCTCGGCATCCCGGTGGCGGCGATCGTGGATTCCAACAGCGATCCGGACGGGATCGCCTTCCCGATTCCGGGCAATGACGATTCCGCGCGCGCGCTCGTTCTCTATTGCGATTTGGTCGCTCGCGCCATCATCGACGGCTTAAGCCAGGGTCAAGGCGCGGCCGGCGTCGATCTCGGCGAACAGTCCGACGTGCCGGACAACATTCTGGCAACGGCGCCCGCCGAAGCCGCGCAAGCCAGCGCCTGAACGGAGCTCGGAGAACGACGATGTCGAACATCACCGCGGCGATGGTGAAGGACCTGCGCGACAAGACCGGCGCAGGCATGATGGACTGCAAGGCCGCGCTCAATGAGAACGCAGGCGACATGGAAGCCGCCATCGATTGGCTGCGCAAAAAGGGTCTCTCCAAGGCCGCCAAGAAGGCCGGGCGCGTCGCAGCGGAGGGGCTGATCGGCGTCGCTGTCGGCGGCGATGCCGGCGCGCTGGTCGAGGTCAATGCGGAGACGGATTTCGTCGCCCGCAACGAGCAGTTCAAGGACTTCGTCGCGCGCACCGCAAAGATCGCTCTCGAGGAAGCCGGAGACCTCGACCGCCTGCTCAAGAAGACGATCGAGGGATCGCGTTCGGTGTCCGAGACCCTGACCGAGATGGTCGCCAAGATCGGCGAGAACATGAGCGTGCGCCGGGCCGTGATGCTGGGTGTCTCCGAAGGCGCCGTCGCTTCCTACGTCCACAACGCGGCGTCGCCAGAGCTCGGCAAGATAGGCGTGCTGGTGGCGCTCAAGTCGAAGGCCGACAAAGCCAAACTCGCCGCGTTGGGCAAGCAGATCGCGATGCATATCGCGGCCGCCGCGCCGCTGGCGCTGACGCCGGAACATCTACCTGCCGAGGTGGTCGCGCGCGAGCGCACGGTTCAGGCGGACATCGCGCGCCAATCGGGCAAGCCGGAATCCGTCGTGGAAAAGATGATGGAAGGCCGCATGCGCAAATTCTACCAGGAGACGGTGCTTCTACATCAGACCTTCGTCATCGACGGCGAGACCTCGATCGCCAAGGTGCTGGAGAAGGCGGGCAAGGACTTCGGCGCGCCAGTCGAGATCGAGGGCTATGTACGCTTCCAAGTGGGCGAGGGCATCGAAAAGGCGGAGAGCGATTTCGCCGACGAGGTGAACAAGATGGCGGGGAACTAGCCCGCCTCGGCTCCCGGTGCCGCTGCTGCATGTGGGCGGCCACCTTGGAGTGACGAAACGGTTTGAGTACGTCATGCTGAAGGCCGCTCCCGGTGGGGCGACTTGAAGCACGCCGACTGCGAAGGACGGCCCATGCCTGCCACGTCCAAATATCCGCGCGTACTGCTCAAGGTGTCCGGCGAAGCGCTCATGGGGGAGCGCTCCTACGGCATCGACCTGGAGACGGTGGAGCGCATCGCGCGAGACGTGAAGGACGCTTTCGAGGCCGGCACGCAGATCTGCATGGTGATCGGCGGCGGCAACATCTTTCGCGGCCTCTCCGCCGCCGCCAAGGGCATCGACCGGGCGACGGCGGACTACATGGGCATGCTGGCGACGGTGATGAACGCGCTGGCGGTTCAGGGGGCGCTGGAGCGCATCGACGTGCCCTGCCGCGTGCAATCCGCCATCCCCATGGCGTCCGTCTGCGAGCCCTATATCCGCCGTGTCGCCATCCGCCACATGGAGAAGGGGCGGGTGGTCATTTTCGGCGCCGGGACCGGCAACCCGTTCTTCACCACCGACACTGCCGCAGCGCTGCGAGCGGCCGAAATGGGCTGCAACGCGCTGCTCAAGGGCACGCAAGTTGACGGTGTCTACAGCGCCGACCCCAAGAAGGTGGCGGGTGCCGAGCGTTACGATTCCTTGAGTTATCACGAGGTCTTAGCGCGCGATCTTCAGGTCATGGACGCGTCCGCCATCAGTCTCTCGCGGGAGAACCGCATTCCGATCCTGGTGTTTTCGATCCATGATAAGGGCGCCCTTGGCGCGGTCCTGCGTGGCGAAGGCCGCGCCACGATCATCAGCGGCTGAGCGGAGGAGGACATGAGCGAGACCTTTAACAAAGACGAACTGAACCGGCGGATGAACGGAGCGATCGCGACACTCAAATCCGAGTTTGCCGGCCTGCGCACCGGCCGGGCCTCGCCCGCCCTGCTCGATCCGGTCCATGTCGATGCCTATGGCACGGAAATGCCGGTCAACCAGGTGGGGACCGTTTCGGCGCCGGAGCCGAGGCTGTTGACGGTTCAAGTCTGGGACAAGGGTCTTGCCAAGGCCGTCGACAAGGCCATCCGCGATGCCGGGCTGGGTCTCAATCCGCAATTGGACGGTCAGCTGCTGCGCATCCCGATCCCGCCGCTGAACGAGGAACGGCGCAAGGAACTCGCCAAGCTCGCGTCCAAATATGCCGAGCATGCCCGCGTGGCCGTGCGAAACGTTCGCCGCGATGGGATGGAAATCCTCAAAAGGCTCGAAAAAGACCACAAGATCGGCCAAGACGAGCATCACAGCAAAGGCGACGAATTGCAGAAGCTGACCGACGCGCACATAAAAGAGATCGACCAGGTGCTCCACGGCAAGGAGCAGGAAATCATGCAGGTGTAAGGTTCTTTGCCGGAGTAGGAAGGTATCCTCGTTCATGGCCGCAGTGTCGACAACTTCCAGTCTTCCGCGCCACGTCGCCATCATCATGGACGGCAACGGCCGCTGGGCGCGCAAGCGCCATCTTCCGCGTCAGGCCGGCCACGTCGCCGGCGTCGCCACGGTCCGCGAAGTCGTTCGCACGGCAACCGATGTCGGACTTTCCAATCTCACGCTCTACGCGTTTTCCTCCGAGAACTGGAAAAGGCCCCAGACCGAGGTCGGCGCGCTGATGGGTCTTTTCCGTCTTTATTTCCGCAACGATCTGGCGGAGATGGTGGAGCGCGGCGTGCGCGTGCGGGTCATCGGCAACCGTTCCCGCGTCGCCGACGACATCCGTCAGATGATCGAGGAGATGGAAAAGAAGACCGTCGCCAATACCGGGCTCAATCTCACCTTCGCCTTCGACTACGGCGGTCAGGAAGAGATTGTCGCTGCCGCGCGCGAATTGGCCCGCGCGGCGAAGGAGAGCCGGCTCGATCCGGAGACCATCACGCCGGAATTGTTCGCGACCCGTCTGTTCACGAGCGGCCTGCCCGAACCCGACCTGGTGATCCGCACCAGCGGCGAGCGGCGGCTGAGCAATTTCCTGCTCTGGCAATCGGCTTATGCCGAACTTCTCTTCGTCGACACGCTGTGGCCGGATTTCACGCCCGCGCTCTTCCTCGAGGCGATGGGACAGTTTGCCAACCGCGAGCGCCGTTTCGGCTCGCTTCCGGAAGCCGTCGCGTGAGCGTGACGCGCCCCATTCCCGACGGCGACAAGGTGTTCCGGCGCGGCGTCGGTCTCTCTTCGGACTGGATCACCCGTCCCTTGTTCGGCCTGCTGTTGGCCGCTCTCGCCATTGCCGCCGATTTCGGCGGCGAGACCATATTCGCATTGTTCATCGCAGCCGGCGCGGCCTTGGCCGCCCGCGAATGGCATCGCATGGTGATCGACGCCGACATGCCGCCGCTGCCGGAGACGGCGGCCTCGATCGTGGTGCTCCTCGCGGCGCTGCTGGTTCTCGCTCTTGCACCTTACGGTTATTATAGTTGGGCGATCCTCGCAGCAGGTGCGATCGGCATCGCAGCACTGTCTTCAGCGCGTGGCGGCGACCCGGCCTGGCAGGGTGCGGGCATCCTATATGTCGGCGTACCCGCTTTGGCGTTGGTCGCCTGCCGTGCCGTTCCGGCCCACGGAGCCTGGATCGTGCTCGGCGCCTTCCTCGCCGTCTGGGCGTCGGATACGGGCGCGCTGGTCGCCGGCAATCTGGTGGGCGGGCCGCGTCTTGTGCCTGCACTTTCACCCAACAAGACATGGTCGGGCACGGTCGGCGGTATTGCCGCAGCAGCCCTCTGCCAAGCTGCCTACATCGGCGCGATCGGTGGCAGTGCCTGGCGTGGCGCAATCTACGGCGCGGCGCTTGCGGTGGCGGCCCAGGCGGGAGACCTGTTCGAGTCGTTCGTCAAGCGCCGATTTCACCGCAAGGACAGCGGCCACATGATCCCCGGTCACGGCGGCGTGCTCGATCGCATCGACAGCCTTCTCGCAGCAGCATTGGGGCTAGCAGCCTTCCTCCTGCTGATGCGCCTCGATCCGCTGTTTGGAGCAAAGCCATGATGGCGCTGGCGGCGCAGCGCAGCGATTGGACGATGCCGGCGCTCGAGCCGGTCCTCGGCCGGCGCATCACGATCCTGGGTTCGACAGGCTCCATCGGGGTTAGCACCCTGAGCGTGATCGAGCACGCACGCGCACTGCATGGAGCGGACGCGCTGCCGGTCGAGGCGCTGACGGCCGGCTCCAATGTCGATGTCCTGATCGCGCAGGCACTCGCGGTGCGCCCGAAGATCGCCGTCATCGCAGACGAGGGGAAGCTTGCGCTCCTTGAGCAGGGGCTGAACGGCAGCGGCATCCAAACCGCCGCAGGCCGCGCCGCGGTGATCGAGGCCGCATCGCGTCCGTCGGAGGTGGTGATGGTCGCGATCATGGGAGCGGCGGCCATCGAGCCGGCGCTCGCGGCGATCGCGCGCGGTGCGACCGTGGCTCTCGCCAACAAGGAGTGCGTTGTCGCCGCGGGCAGCGTTTTCCGCGACGCCATTCACAAGAGCGGCGCGGCGGTGATACCCGTCGATTCCGAGCACAATGCCGTGTTCCAGGTCCTGGGCGGCGGCGATGCCGGAGATGTGGAGCGCGTGACGCTGACCGCTTCGGGCGGTCCGTTCCGCGAATGGCCGCTCGAGCGTATGCGCGTGGCGACGCCGCAGCAGGCCGTCGCCCATCCCAACTGGTCGATGGGCGCCAAGATCTCGGTCGACAGCGCCACCTTGATGAACAAGGGACTCGAGCTGATCGAGGCGCACTTCCTGTTCGCGCTGCCGCCGGAAAAGCTTGCGGTGATCGTGCACCCGCAGTCGGTCGTGCACTGCCTGGTGTCCTATGAAGACGGATCGACGCTGGCGCATCTTTCGGCGCCGGACATGCGCACGCCGATCGCGCATGCGATCGGTTGGCCCCGGCGCATCTCCTCGCCGTCGCGTCGGCTCGATCTCGCCGAAATCGCGCAATTGACGTTTCAGGCGCCGGATCATGACCGCTTCCGCTGCCTGGGCATCGCGGTGGACTGCATGCGCGCCGGCGGCCTCGCGCCGACGGTGCTGAATGCAGCCAATGAGATCGCGGTCGAGTGCTTCCTGGGCGGACAGATCGGCTTTCTCGACATCGCGCGGATCGTCGAGGAGACCCTTGACGTCGCGCAGCGCTCCAACGCCCGCGACGACGATGCGCTGGAGGGGATCCTTGCCGCGGACGCAATGGCGCGCGCCACCGCGCGCCAAGCCTGCCAACAGGGACATTGAGGACATCCGATGTTCAGCTCGCTGCTCGATATCCTGATCTATTGGGTCGTCCCCGTGGCAGTGGTCATTACCGTGATCGTGTTCTTCCACGAGCTCGGCCACTATCTCGTCGGCCGCCTTTTCAGGGTGAAGATTGAGACCTTTTCCATCGGCTTCGGTCGCGCCGTCGCCGGCTTCACCGACAGGCGCGGCACCTACTGGAAAATCGGCTGGCTTCCGGTGGGAGGCTATGTCCGCTTCTTCGGCGACCTCGACGTGGCCAGCCGCCCGGACCAACAAGGCGGTCAGGCGATGACGGCCGATGAGCGCGCCTTGGCTCTTCAGTTCAAGCCCTTGTGGCAACGCGCCTTGGTGGTCGCGGCGGGCCCGATCGCCAATTTCGTGCTGGCGATCGCTTTCTTCATGGTGCCGCTTCTCATCCTGGGCCGCGCGCTGCTCGAGCCTTTGGTCGGGAGCGTCACGCCCGGCAGTCCGGCCGAGCGGGCAGGCATCCGCGCCGGCGATCTGGTGCGCCAGATCGACAATACGTCGATTTCGGACTTCGGCCAGATTCCAGAGATCGTTCAGACGGGAGGCGGCCAGCCTCTCACCATCTCACTGCAGCGCGGCGCCCAGTCATACACCGTGCATGTGACGCCGGTCCTGGCGCAGCGAAATCAACTGGGCAGCACGGAGACCGTGCCCTTTCTAGGGATTGGCAGTGCGCGCAATGCCAAGGTGACGGTGGTCTCTTACGGGGCGCTGGCGGCCTTCCGGGAAGCCGCGCATGAGACCTGGCAAGTGGTTGCCGATAGCGGCAAAGGGCTGGCCCAGCTCGTCACCGGCCAGGCAGGGAGCCGACAGCTGCATGGGACGGCGAGCATCGTGGTGATGACCGGCCATGTCGCCAAGCTGGGCATACTCCCGCTTGTCCAGCTGATAGCTTTCCTATCTGTAAGCATCGGGCTGATAAACCTTTTTCCCATTCCGGTGCTCGACGGAGGCCATCTTCTGTACTATGCATGCGAGGCTGTTCTGGGGCGGCCGCTCGGCGAGCGGGCTCAGGAAGTCGGGTTTCGGGTAGGGCTGGCGTTGATCCTGGGGTTGGTTTTGTTCTCCTTCTGGAACGACTTGGCACATCACCTGAATCTATTTTGACTGCGGCTGGTTAGTGCACGCCGTCTTTGCGTGCCCAAGAGATCGAGTGGGATGAGCTTGAACGGCGTGTTTGCCCGGGTATCGCGCATAGCCTGGGCTGCGATCTTGCTTGCGGGAGTGGTTCAGGCCACGCCGGCTTCGGCGCAGCTTGCAAGCGGGCCGTCCTCTGCACCGGCGGCGACCACGGCTCCCACGCCGGCGCCGGCGCCCACGATTCAGCGAATCATGGTGCGCGGCACGCAGCGCATCGAGCCCGCCACCGTGCTGTCCTACATCTCGCTGCGCGAAGGCGATCCCTATACGCCCGCATCGTCCGACCGCGCGTTGAAAGCTCTGTTCGCGACGGGACTGTTCTCCGATGTGCGTCTCAGCTGGGACGCCGCCAAAGCGACGCTGACGGTCAACGTCGTCGAAAGCCCGATCATCAATCAGATCGACTATGAAGGTAACAGCAAGGTCTCGACCAAGGACCTGGAGAAAGAGGTCCAGCTCAAGCCGCGCATGGTGTTCAACCGCAGCAAGGTGCAGGGGGATGTCCAGCGCATCATCGAGGTCTATCGGCGCAACGGCAAATTCGGTGCAACCGTTGAGCCCCAGATCATCCAGCGGCCGCAGAATCGCGTCGATTTGATCTTTTCGATCCATGAAGGTCCGACCACCGGCGTCGCGCGGATCAGCTTCATCGGCAACAAATCCTTCGACGACGACACCTTGCGCGAGCAGATCGCGACAGAGGAAAGCACCTGGTGGCGCATCCTCGCCGCCAACGACAACTACGATCCGGATCGTCTAACCTTCGACCGCGAGCAGCTGCGCCGATTCTATACCAGCCACGGTTTCGCCGACTTCCACGTGGTGTCCGCCGTGGCGGAGCTGACGCCTTCCCACGACAGTTTCTTTGTCACCTTCACCGTGGACGAGGGCCCGATCTATCATTTCGGCAAGGTGGAGATCGATTCCACGATCAAGGAGCTGGATCCGCTCACCTTGCGTCCACTGGTCAAGATCAAGGACGGTCAGCTTTTCAACGGCGAGCAAATTCAAAAGGCGATCGACACGCTGACCAATGCCGCGGGCACCCGAGGTTACGCCTTTGCCGAAGTCCATCCCCGAATCAAGCGCGACCGCGATCACCGTATCGTCGACCTGATCCTGAAAATCGAACAGGGTCCGCGCGTCTATGTCGAAAACATCAATATCACTGGCAATAATCGCACGCTCGACAAGGTCGTCCGCCGCGAGTTCCGCCTGGTCGAGGGCGATGCCTTCAACCGCGTCATGGTCGATCGATCGCGTACCCGCATCCGAAGCCTCGGGATATTCAAGGACGTCGACATCAAGCAGGCGCCGGGTTCGCAGCCCGATCGGGTGAACTTGAACGTCCATGTGACGGAGCAATCGACCGGCGAACTCTCGCTCGGTGCCGGCTATTCGTCGACCAGTTCGCTTGTCGGAGAGTTCAGCTACACCGAGCGGAACCTGTTCGGACGCGGACAATTCATGCGCGCAAGCGTCTCCGTGTCATCGATCAACAAGCAGTTCCAGTTCAGCTTTACCGAACCCTATTTCCTCGACCGTCCGCTCGCAGCCGGCTTCGATCTGTACAAGGTGCTGACGAACTATCAGCAGGCCACCTATCAGGCCGACATCACGGGAGCGCAGATCCGCGCCGGATTCCCGACCTCCGAATTCGGCTCCGTCGGATTGCGCTACACCTATAAGATCCAGACCATAAATCCCTATTTGAATGCGCCGCCCGAAGTGCTTCTCGCGGCCGGAACCACCACGACTTCGGGCCTCGGCTACACGTTTTCCTACAACACGCTGGACGACTACATCAAACCGACTCGCGGCCTGACCTTCAATTTCTCGCAGGACTTCGCCGGCCTCGGCGGATCACTCAAATTTCTGAAAACCGAAACCAACTTCACCACCTATCGAAAGGTGCTGTGGGAAAAATTCGTCGCCTCTCTGGCGCTGAACGCGGGCTACGTCACCGCCTATTCCGGGCAAACCTTGCCGATTAACGAGCGTTTCTTCAAAGGCGGCGACACGTTCCGCGGCTTCGCGCTTGCCGGCATCGGTCCGCGCGACCTGCGCGTCAACAAGCAGGTGGGCGCGCTGGGAGGCGATGTCTACGCGATCGGCACGGCCCAGCTTCGACTCCCGGATTTCCTGCCGGAGGACTACGGCATCAATCTTTCGCTTTTCAGCGACTTCGGCACGCTCGGCCACATCGACGACAAGCATCTGATCTGCGGTAACAACGCGCAGTGCCTGGCGCTCATCAAGGACAATCTCGCCCTGCGCGCTTCCGGCGGTTTGGCTCTCGGCTGGAAATCGCCCTTCGGGCCGATCGAAATCGACATAGGCATGCCGTTCGTGAAGACCAGCTACGACCGGCCGCAAATCCTTCGCTTCAGTGCTGGCACGGGATTCTGATGATGAGAAAGACTATTCTGTTGGCGATCGTCGCGGCCGTCTTTGCGGCCTCCGCAGCCCAAGCCGCGACTCCGGCGCCGCGCATCCTGGTCATCGACCGCACCATGGTGTTGCGCCTGTCCAAAGTCGGCCAGGACGTGGTGAAGCAGGTCAATGCCTATACCCAACAGGCTGAAAGCCAGCTTCGCGGCGAAGGCCAGGGTCTGCGCCAGCAGGGCGAGGCTCTGAAGCAGCAGCTGGCCATACTCTCGGCGGACGTCAAGGCGCGCAAGGTGAAGGAGTTCGAGGCGCGACAGAAGAACCTGCAGGAAGAGGCGCAGAAGAAACAGACCCTGATCCAGGGCGGGTTCATCAAGGCGCGCATGACGATCGAAAACACCCTCGGCCCCATCCTCCAGGGCATCATGGTGGAGCGCAATGCGAACCTGCTCCTCGACAAGACCTCGGTCTTGATGGGAACCGACCCCTCTCTCGATATCACGCAGCTTGCGGTCCAGAGGCTCGACCAGAAATTGCCATCCCTGCATGTCGATCTGGTGCCGCCGCCGCCGGGTATGGTTCCTCAGCAGCAACAACAGCAGCAGCAGTGACGGCCGCACCGCATGGCCGATCCGCGCTTCTACGACAATCGCGGGCCGTTTCGCCTGGTGCAGATATGCGAGGCTTCCGGCGTCCGCGTCTCTGTCGAAGCACCGGCCGACGCCTGGATCTTCGACGTCGCTGACCTGGAGGGTGCGGCGCGCCAGCATCTGACGTTCTTCACCGGCAACAGCAATACCGCCGAGCTGCTCGCGCAGACGCAGGCGGGATTCTGCTTCGTCGGGGAGAATGGAGCACACGCCCCGCCACCGGGCTGCATCGCGGTCCGCTGCCCATCCGTGCCCCATGCATTTTCGGCGGCCGCTTCCCTGTTCTATCCCCAATCCGGTTTGGCGGAATGGCGGCAGGAGGAACAGTTCCATCCGTCGGCCAAGCTCGACGAGGGCGTCGTTTTGGGGCCCCATGTCGTTGTTGGTCCGGGAGCGGAGATCGGCCGGGGCACGCGGATCGGACCCAATACCGTCATCGCGCGCGGTGTCGCCATTGGGCGCGATTGCGAGATCGGCAGCAACACCTCCATTTCCCATGCCCTGATCGGCGATGGCGTGCTGATCCTTTCCGGCGCGCAGATCGGCGGCCCGGGCTTCGGCTTTGCCTCGTCGGCTGCCGGCCATCTCAAGATTCCGCAGCTGGGCAGGGTCATCGTTCAAGACCGGGTCGAGATCGGCTCCTGCACCGCCGTCGATCGCGGTGCGCTCGGCGACACTGTCATCGGAGAAGGTTCGAAGATTGATAATGTGGTACAGATTGGGCACAACACCCGCATCGGACGCCACTGCGTGATCGTTGGGCATGTGGGCATCTCCGGAAGCTGCCAGCTGGGCGATTTCGTCATTGTTGGTGGCCAGGCCGGAATCGCCGATCATGCCAAAA
>Ga0213880_10000028_pt1 | contig 21288 bp, 36 predicted proteins | sample BarmaccoBMER_R07_FD_165047 | JGI IMG/M metagenome (GOLD analysis project Ga0213880, IMG submission 165047) | Barbacenia macrantha exposed rock microbial communities from rupestrian grasslands, the National Park of Serra do Cipo, Brazil - ER_R07 ... | reverse complement strand
GAAAATCGGGACCTGTGCCACCGCCGGGGTGCAGGCTGGTCGAGGGGGATAGGATCCTCGAGGGCGACTACATCTGGTGCTCTGCAATCTCCCGGTGGTGCAAGCTGATGAGAGAGGTCCGTCGGTCTAGCGATGACATCAAGGTAGCCAGGCGATTCTGCGAGCCGCGCCCCGGCTTCGAATTCGTGGAGGGCGGCCCCATTCGACCGACGGACCTGGTCTGGTGCGGCGAGTGGCGGGTGCCGACAACCGAACAGATGGGTCGCGACGCATCGACCCAGGCCGCAGTCATCAGGAGGAAATCATGAACTACCTCTACCACGGTGACTGCATGGAGCTCCTGGAGGTCCACCCGCCGGTGAAGGCGATCTTCATGGACCCGCCGGACAACATTGGCCTCGAGTACTCGAGCTTCCGGGATCGGATCGAGGACTACTACGGCTGGATCGAGCGGCTCCTGCTACGGGCCGTACTGAAGGCCGAGGTCATCTGGCTGTCGTACAACCACGTGCACGACCTAGAGATCAAGCACTCGATCCGGCAGATCCTGAGGCACCGGCACCCCTCGTGGTCGTGCCGCGAGTTCCTCTGGACCTACACGTTCAGCCAGTACACGGAGAAGGACTGCGCCCAGTCCTTCAGGCCGATCGTCCGACTGACGAAGCCGGGTTGCCAGCTCTACCCCGACGCCATCAGGATCGCGTCCGAGCGGATGCTGATCGGGGACACCCGAGCCGCCGGGCCGAAGGTCCCGAACTGCGTGTGGGAGTTCCCCAGGGTCGTCGGCAACTCAGCCGAGAGGCGGAGCTGGCACCCTACGCAACACCCAGAGAAATTGATCCAGAGGATGATGCTCTTCTCCTGCAGCCCGCACGAACGGTGGCTTGACTGCTTCGCTGGCTCGGGTACCTCGTTTCGGGTAAAGGCCATGTGCGAGGTCACGGGTTGCGAAATCAGCGAGGACTACTGTCAGCGACTCTCGGAGGAGCACAGGCTCCCGATATCCGGCATCGGAGAACTGGCCCTGAAATCAAATCAGGGATGAGAAAAGGGAAAATTTCCCTTGCGTCCTCGGCGAAAGTATGGTATACTTGAATGCCGGGAGGAGCGCGACCCGCCCTCACAATTGATTTGATTTTCCGAGCCGGCTCGGAAAATCACGGGAGGTTGATCACATGCTCACTGAACTGGGCTTTCCACGACCTCGCGGAAGAGCTGATCATTGGTCGCTGGGAAGTAGAGTCATACTCAAAACTACGTATACCGAAAGAGAGGAGATGAAAATGGAAAGCTGGAGAAACGTGTGGCGGATGGGTGTCAGCCCGCTGCTCTCGACGGAAAGCCTGGAAGTGCTCCGCAAAGTGCTGGCGACCGACGATCCTCGGCTGGCGCAAGGCGCGACGACGACGCCTCCTACACTGCAGTGCTTTCAGGACTGGCCGGTCGAAGCTGCCTGTGCTCTGGGCTACTGCGGCTGGCAGGGTGATGGACTGGAGACGGTTGCGGAGGTCGAGGAGTTCTTCGCGCGGGCGTGCTTCGAGATCGATCAGCAGATGGGGGAACCGGCCGCTTGCCGGTGGTTCCTCAACTGGTTCGACGACACACCGCGTGAGGAGATGCGGCGCGAATTGCTCGTCGAGGTCCAGCGAACCCTGGCCGATCGCTGCGAGCCAGATTGCACAATCAACTCCAATGCCATGAAGGAGTAAGGCCGCGATCAAGGAGTTGAAAGTCGGTCTGATCGCGGCAGCCCGATAACAAGGGTAGGGCACCTTTTGCAGCCCGAGGTGAACAAGGGCGACAGGCTGCTTGGCGGTGTTCTCGACGGCTTGAGGACCGGCCTTATAAGCCGGCACACAAGGTTCGACTCCTTGACCGCCTATTGAAAGATGACAATGTATCACGCAGTCGCAGTCATGATGATGGTCGAGTAGCTTCCGCGAGCGAGGGGACGCGGGCAGGTGGTTGGCCAAGGTGGCTCTGCAGCTACTCCCGACGTCGCACCGGAACCTTACGGGAAAGTTCTGATGCACTACACTACGATGATGATCGAGCTTCTGGGGAGTCCCAGCTTCAGGGAGCGGGAGCGAGCTACCTCCCAGCTCGGGCGAATGGGAGCCTCGGCGTACGACCGAGTGCGAGAGCAGGGTCTCAGACACCCGGACCTCGAGGTCCGCCAGAGTCTTAGACGAGATCGTCAGGAGGAGGTGCAGGGCGCTGAACGGGTACTGCTTCCGCAGCTCGACATGATGGAAAGGAATCCTACGGTCGGTCGATACCTCTCTCGCGCAAGGGTCGAGAAGCCGCTGAACTGGCCATGGTACAACGCCTACAGGGAGGCCACTCGACTGTACCTAGTGGACAGGCTATCGGCCGGCGAGGACCCGAAGTTCGTGCGGGAGCGGATTACGAGAGCCTGGCTCTGGGAGATCGCGTGGTACCTCAGGGCGATGTACCTAAGCAGCGAGGAGGCGTGGCAATGAAGATGGTGACGCTTAGAGCCAGCGGCAGGGACTGCAAGCAGTACATTGCGAAGATCATCGGCACAGACTCCCAGCACGGATTCGCCCGCGAGTTCATCGGTCTATTGCGCGATAAGGGAAGGCTCAGGATCGCGGTGGTCACGGAGCCTGGACTCTACGTGATGTGCGACGTGGACGACCGGGGCAACAAGGTCGAGAGATTTCTGCTCCTGTACGACGAGATGAAGGAACGAACGATCGACCTCGAGGCGGCGATGAAGATCGCCACACTGATGAGCCTAGACCACAAGCTGGAGGAAGCAGTGCGATTGGTTGAGCTCGAGCCAGTGAACCCGCTTCTGCGATACAGCGATGAAGAGATCTTCCAAGAGTGCAGGAGGAGATACCCACGTGGCGAGGAGACTGCATAGGTTCTGGCGGGAAGCGCCCATCGACAAGGTCCAGCGGCTCACGGCAATGGCTGTGTACTCGCTGTGGACGAAGGAGGGCGGACCGTACTCGAGGCGAGAGGTCCTCGAGATCGTGCGGGACGTAATGGGGATGCCGGAGATGAGGTCTATCAGAGACCTGAGCCGTCGGCAGTGCCAGCTCCTGGTTATCCGACTGATGGGGAGGTCCGTGATATGAAGACCAAGATCGGTATGTACGACATCTCGCTGATCGCCGGGGCAACTTTCGAACTCGGCGTGACTTGCGAGGGTGCGAACTTCTGCTTCCCCGACCTGTCGAGGCGGGAGCTCAAGGAGCTCGCGCAGAGGCTGACCTGCGAAGACGAGCACGCGTCGCTCTTAATCCATGGGGACGCCGTCGGAATCGACCTGATCAAGGACCGCGTGATCTTCGGTGCAGTGTACGCCTCATTCGAGATCAGGATGACGCCGACTGAGCGACGGCTCCTCAGGCAGTGGATCAAGGAGCAATTAAAATGAGATTGGCTGTATTCTGCAAGATGAAGAAGCGAGACGGGGAGCAATTTCCGCAGGTCGCAATTGTCGAGGGCAAGACAAAAGGGTTATTCGGAATCCAGGGTTGAATACCTACTTCTGACATATCGTCACGAAATCAGAATTTAGGTTGCTTCTGGTAGTGCCACGGTGTATTATTTCAACATCGGATTCCAATTTCAACGCATAGATACAACCATGACTGAAGGCGAATGGCTGGCCAGCACTGACACGGCGAAGATGCTGGCGTGGCGTCAAGATTTGGGCAGGCAGTCTCTGCTCGGTGTGCCAACCTACACCGCAGCCAGCAACCGAAAGCTGCGACTGTTCGCCTGCGCCTGCTGCCGCAGCGTCTGGCACCTGTTGACCGACACGCGGAGCCGGCGAGCGGTGGAAACGGCGGAGCGGTTCGCGGATGGAGAAGATGGATGCAGTCACAGTATGGACAGAGAGTGGACAGACGCTTGGGCCGTCGTGGGAGGGCCAGAAACGCAAAACTTGAGGACTAATGAACGGATGCCGGCCCGCGCTTGTGGATGGTTGACATCGACACACCCGAACGTCGAGATGTGCAATCTGGTTGTCAAAGATACCGTGGGTGATCTTGTTGCAGCCGCCCTCCTCCGGAGCATCGTTGGCAACCCATTTGCGCCAGTCACACTCGACGACACTTGGCTTACCACCACCGTCGTTAGTCTGGCCGAAGCTGCTTACCAGGAACGGGCGGTTGATGTCTGCAAGTCGTGCTGGGGGAATGGCTGGCACATAATTGACAACGATGAAAAGTGTAAATGTCGCAGCTGCAATGGGGAAGGAGTTATTCAAACCGGCCAGTTCAACCCAGACCGCTTGGGAATCCTCGCCGACGCCATCGAAGACGCTGGTTGCACCAACGCCACGATCATCGAACATTTGCGAGGTCCAGACCCGCACTATCGCGGCGACTGGTGCATTGATCTGCTGACTGGACGCAACTAGAAGGGCCTGTCCAGCTGGGAAGTCATCAAGGTGAAGCAGTCCGCCACTCCAGAGGAGCTGCTCGAAGGCGACTCCTACGGCACCGACATCATGCGCCTCTGGGCCTTGCTGGACCCGGCCGCCGTGAAGAAAGCAAACGGCAATGGCCGGCATCATTCCACAGAAAGCGACAATGAAACATGAACGCAAAGTAACTATTTTCAACCCTGGATTCCGAATAGCTGACAAAAGTCGCGATCAGAAATGGGCAATTGCTGAGGGGCAGGAACCTGGTCAAATTTCGGTATCGTCGGAAGGACTACCTCATCCAGAACCGTGAGGAGAGGCAGCACATTGAAGTGGAGGAGCGATGCTGATCATAGGAGCCCCATTTGGAAACTGGCTGAAATTCGAGGGCGCGCTGAGGACCGTTGGAACCTATACGCGGAGGTATCGGGCCGGCCTCCTGAAGCGGATCTGGCGATTCCTCGCCACCGTCCGATACAGCTGGCGTCAGCGATCGTGGATCAATCGCTTAGGCCTACCCAATCCGGGCATCGAGAGCTGGGACGGCGTCGGCGACATCCTCTCGATCAAGGGCTTCAGCCCGCTTGAGTGGATTCAGCTCGTAGAGATGTCGCAGGGCTGCGTCGAATTCAACCTGTCGTGCCCGAACGCGGGCGACTCGCCTACGATCGACGAGGTGAGGACGGCGGTGGAGGAGGTGGTCGCGTCGGGGCGCAAGGTGATCGCCAAGCTCCCGCCGATCAGGTGGATGGACTGGGTGCGGCCGCTCTGGCTCATGGGGGTCCACTGCTTCCACGCCTGCAACACGATCGCGACCCCAGGCGGCGGGATCTCAGGCAAGCCCTTAATGCAGTACTCGCTCTGGGCAGTCCAGGAAATCAGGGCCGCCTGCCCGGACGCGGAGATCATCGGGGGTGGCGGAATCGCCACGGTTGAGGACGTGCAGCGATACTTGGACGCCGGAGCCGATCACACGAGCATCGCGTCGATGCTCATAAATCCACTCAACTGGCGCAGAGTGCCGGCGATGGTCGACCTTGCCCGCAAGTGTTGGAGGGTACGATGAGGGCCTTCACAGATTGCCACGTTCACTTTCGACAGGACCGCATGGCCGGGATGGTGATCCCGTACAGCGCCCGCTGCTGCGAGCGCGTGGTCGCGATGCCAAACACGGACCCGCCGATCCACTCGGCAGAGGAGGTGAGGGCGTGGCACGCGATGTACCAGCAGCTCGCGGGTCGCTGCTGCGACGTGAGGATGACTGCCAAGTTGCTCCCTCGGACCACTCCGCAGGACGTCCGGGAGGTCGCCGCCACCGGCCTCGCGGTCGGCTACAAGCTGTACCCGGCCGGCGCGACGACCAACTCCGACGACGGCATTCCGGCCGAGTGGATCGACAGTCCGCCGGATCGGCTCATGGGGGTGGTGCAGGCGATCAGCGACTGCGGGCTCGCGCTACTCCACCACGGGGAGCACCCGCACGAGTTCTGCATGCTGCGCGAGGATCGCTACCTCCTGTTCATGGAGCTCCTGTACCGGAGCTTCCCAAAGCTCCGAATGACGCTCGAGCACGCGACGACCGAGGCCGGGGTCGCATTTGCGGAGGCGAGGGCGGACAGGGTGCTCGCCACGATCACCCCGCACCACCTACTCCTCACCCTCGACGACGTGGTGGGCGACAGGATCAAACCCGACCACTTCTGCAAGCCCATCGCGAAGCGGCCCCGCGACCGGGCCGCGCTCCGCCGAGCTGCGGGGACCCACGCAGCGCTGGGGAGCGACAGCGCCCCGCACCCGCAGGAGAGCAAGTACTGGGACCGGGGGTGCGCAGGAATATTCAATGCGCCGGTCCTGGCGGAGGTGGTCCGGATGCTCGAGCTCCCCGAATCCTTCACTCGGCTCAACGCCGCGCGATTCTACGGGCTCCCGGAAACGACTGGGCGGCAGCTGGAATTCTCGGAGGGGCCGTGGTGCCCGGGTCGAAAGTGCGGTGATGTGACGCCCTTCATGTGGGATCGGCCGATGCCGCACGGCCAGGTGTGGTCAATCCTGTACAGGAATCACGAGGGCCGCATCGGGCCGCGGCGAATCGTGCCGCTCCACATCTGGTGGGGGCAGAATCAATACCACTCGCCGAACCAGTGGCTCCTGACTGCCCACGACCTCGACAAGAGGGCGACTCGCACCTTCGCGACCGCGAACGTGATCGAGTGGCTGCACATGAGGTGACTCACATGGAGAAGCTCGGGGCGATTAACTGCTACGTCAAAGGCAACAGGCAGACTCACACGATCTGCCTAGCAGTGGGGACGACCCCATTCATGTGCAAGTTCGGAAATTCGCAGGGCTACGTGCTGAGGCCCGCGATCCAGATGTGCCTGGTCGAGATCGGGTGGTATCGACCCTGCCGGGAGGAGTTCGACAAGCTGCCGGAGTGGGAGCGCGAGCACGTTCTCAATGGAGGGCTGCTCTACGCGCCGCTCGCAGAGGCGACGGCCCGGCAGCTCCCAGACGACCCGGTGAAGGTCGAGTGGGAAGGAGAGGAGTGGAGGGCCTGGGCGAGGCTCTACTACGGGAGGGACCGATGAGGCTTAGGATCGCGCTGAAGATATTTCGCTCGACCCGCGAGGGCGCGTACAGCGAGGGGAAGTTTGAGGCGGCCCTTCGGAGAATCGAGCGGTGTAAATCGACCAAGGCCGAAAACGCCTACTGGCAGGAGATGGTGAGGAAGATCCCAAAGGAGGACCGGGCGCAGATGGCATACGAGGGCGGGTGGTCGGACATCGCCTTCAGAATAATGATGGAGTGATTATGGTCGAGGCGCTAAAGGAATATTTGATCAGGCTGAGGAGCGAGGGAAAAGCCTGGGATGGTATCGCCTTCTTGATTCCGTGCTCATCGCACGACACCAAAAGTAAGTCGTAACACTCGCAGATCTGAGAGACTTTACGAATTACTTGATTCGAGAAGCAAGGGTAAAAACGCACCTTGAAATGTACCCGGAGCGTCAAATATGAGGAAGCAGATCGAACTTCTTGGACTGGCGGGAATCGTGTACAGTCTGACGCTGCTCGTGCAAGCGAGGAGCATCGGGCTCCTGTCGCGGAGCGTGGACGCGCTCTCGCAGAGAATCAAGAAACTGGAGGACGAGCATGATCGAATACGTGTGCGGATTCTTGGTGAGGGACGACCTGATCGCGCTAATCCGGAAGGTCAAGCCAAAGTGGCAGGCCGGTAAGCTCAATGGCGTCGGCGGGAAGATCGAGCCCGGCGAGACTCCGATGCAGGCGATGTCGAGGGAGTGGCTCGAGGAGAGCGGCGTGCCGCACGAGTCGTGGGAGCACGCTGCAACGATCGGTAAGCCGGGATGGCTGGTCCACTTCTTCGTCGGGCGCGCGGAGCAACTCCACACTTTCAAGGCCGCGGTGGAGCAGGTGACCTGGTACTTCCGAGAGGAGCTCCCGGCAGACGTGATACCCAACCTCCGATGGCTCGTTCCAATGTGCCTGGACGAGGAGCTGGAGCGACCCGTGCAAGTGAGGTACAGATGACACACGCAGAGAGGTGCGAGCGGAGGCGGCAGATCGCGGAGACGGTCCGCGGAGGGGCCTCGCTCAAGGAGGCCTGCAAGAAGCACGGCGTCACCGCCACGCTGGTGTACGCCTCGTGCGCCGAGCACGACGTGGACCTCAAGCTCCGGGCGTCGCCGCGAGTCCTGAAGGTGATTGCCGCCCTCCAGGATCCGGGCAGGTCGCTCGCGGAGATCGCGAGGAGCTTTGGGATCAGTCCGCAGAGGGTCTCGCAAATCTACGAGGAGGCCGTCACGTGCGGCATCCGACTTACCGGGAGGTGAGGGATGACTTGCCAAGAGTTCGAGGCGGTGTGCGAGAAGTTCCCGGACGAGTGCACCAGGGCCGAGCGGAACGCCGCCCAAGTGCACTACCTCACCTGCGAGAGGTGCAGGGCGAAGCAGGATCAAATTTGGGAGGAGGCGAAGCTGGGCGTCGCGGAGGCGGTGCTAGAGCTCGCGAGGCGGCGCTGAGGGAGTCGGACAAACTGGACCCGGAGGTGAGTGATGCGTGATGCGATAATCGGAAAGCAGCAGTTGCGGTGCCTGGACCACGGCCACGTGACGCTCGTCGACGTGATGCCGCGGATGGTGGAGGACGACGAGACGGGGGACCATGCGATCCTGAGGGCGGCTCGCGTGAGCACGGGCTCGATGGCAGGGAAGGACGACCGGGGGCTCATCAGGTACATGATGCGGCACAGGCACACGTCGCCCTTCGAGCAGGTGGAGTTCAAGTTCCACTGCAAGATGCCGATATTCGTAGCGAGGCAGTGGATCAGGCACCGCACCGCAAACGTCAACGAGGTGTCAGGTCGCTACTCAGTCCTCAAGGATGAATTCCACGTGCCGGAGGCCGACGAGGTGCGTCGGCAAAGCACCAAGAACAAGCAGGGCAGCGAGGGGGGCATGGAGGCAGAGTGCTTCATCAAGGACTGCGCAGACCTGCCGAGGGACTGCTACGACGCGTACAAGGAGGCGCTGAAAATCGGAGTCTCTCGCGAGCAGGCGAGGATGCTCCTGCCGCTCTCGCTCTACACGGAGTGGTTCTGGAAGATCGACCTGCACAACCTCCTGCACTTCCTCGCCCTCCGGTGCGACTCGCACGCCCAATACGAGATCAGGGTGTTCGCCGACGCGATGCTCGAGCTCATTCGACCGATCGTCCCCTGGTCGATTGAGGCCTGGGAGGACTACCACCCGATGCGGGATGCCGCGACCCTCACGCGGCTGGAGCTCGAAGCGATCAGGAACGCCATCTCGGCCGTCGGCCTGACGGCTCCGAGGATCGCGACGAGCAACGACCGGGAGCAGGAAGAGTGGATGACGAAGGCGGAGAGGCTCGGCTTCAGGAGGCAAGTGATCGTATGACCAGCGCAGCGACTACCGCATTCTGCTTCGAGGAGCTGCACGGACCGGAGGGCTCCCTCTGGCTCGACGGAAACGGGAAGATCACGGCCGGCAACGGTACGCTGGCCGACCCGCGGCCCAACGCCCTAAGCCTCCTCCAAATTGACGACTGCCCGGGAGCGACGCCCACGTGCAGAGCTTCGTGCTACGTCCACAACCTGGAGCGGCTCCAGCCGGAGGTCCACGCCAAGTACCGGCGCAACTCGGCCGCGATTCGGACGATCCTAGACCATCCGGAGCTCGCGTCAGAGTGGTCGCAGTTGCTGGGGGGCGTGGATCGCCCGATCCGCGGCGGGCGGCTTCCGGTGGCACGTGTCAGGCGACGTGACCTCGGCGGCGCACGCCAAGTGGATCGCCGCTGTCGCGGCCGAGGCGCCGTCAGTTCGGATGTGGATATACACCCGGTCCCTCGCGTGGCTGGAGCACCTGGCTCCGGTGAGCACGGTCTGCGGAGGGAACCTCTCGGTCAACCTGTCCGCGGACGCCGACAACTATGGCGAGGTCTGGCGGGAGGCCACTCGGTGGAGCTTCCGGATCTGCTACATGACGGTCGACGGCTCGGTCCCGGAATCGCTCGGTCCCGGTGACGTGATCTTCCCGGACTACAAGTTCCGCAAGGACGAGGCGTGGTTCCAGTCCGTCCCAGGAAAGCTGGTGTGCCCGGTGGACTACCACGGTAAGACCGAGAGGATTCGCTGCGGACCGTGTCGCCGGTGCATGAAGTAATCCTGCAGGAGGTGCTATGACGCTAGACGAGTGGATGAAATCTCCGGCGGCGACAGGGAAGACCTGCGCCCAGTGGCTGGCGGAGCTGGTGGCCAAGAACGACGGCGAGATCGAGATCACCGCATTCGGCGGGGTGAAGCCGGGCGGCCCGTACGGGCACACCGGACTCACGGCAGAGGAGGCGATATCGCTCGCCTACACCAGCGGAATGGCAGTCGGCATCTGCCTGGCCTGCGACGCTGACGCCATGTCGCAGATCGCCCAATACGTGATAGACGAGGTCAAGAAGCAGATGGCGAGGTACTACGACCCGAACCCGAACCCCGCATTCATGAGGGAGCTGTGGAAATGATCCTCGAATCCAGAGCGGACTGGGAGGCGTGGCTCTCGCAGTGGGGCGACCAGCACAGGGTCCACGTGGCACGTCATCCAGGAGGTGTGCGCGCCCCTCCCGGGCGGCGGGAAGCCTCCTGCGACTGATCGGCATACCCAGAGCCGGGGACTGCAAAGTGCGTGGAGATGGCCACGTATTTGAAATTCGCTTCGGCGAGGACGCCGGTATGAGAAGTGATTAAAATTTGGAGGGTCACATCATGGAGACGTTCGTGCAGGCATCAGACGGCCTGTTCTACAAGAATCCGGTGATCGCGGGATGCGGGTGGTTCCTCCACTTCGACTCAGACGAGGGGGCGGAGCTCGTGGTCAAGCGGGCTCCGCGATCCACCCTGAGGTCCAACTGGAGGAGGGCGTCCGCGGGCCTGCGGAAGCTGGGGGTGAAGTTCCGAATCCTCGGGTCGGCGGCCGGGCTGTCGAAGATGGCGTTCCCGCCCACGTGGGTCGGGCTGCACGACGCAGACGTCTACTCGATCGAGGTGCTGTCGCAGGTGCCGGTCCCGTCGTGCGGCGGCGGGGTCGGGCAGCCGCCGGTGGGGTGCAGGATCATCGCGACGGTGCTTGAGTTCAGCCGCGAGGCCGTGCTCTCGGTCATCTGGGACAAGTCGCCGGACCGGAGCTTGCTGGAGCACCTGGGAATGGAGCTCGAGGAGGCGAGGCGGTGGCTGGCGAGAATCCCGGTCGACGAGGTCGTCCGAATCGACCGGAGCAAAATCAAGAGGCGGAGGAGGACTTGAGGTAAACGGGGCAATCGGAGGAGGGGTCGACCAACTGCTGGTGGACCCGGATCGCGGGGCTCACCCCAATCGACTTGAACAACTGGAGGGAGGGAGAACGTGAAGGCATTGATACTGTACCACGGGGACTGCACCGACGGCTTCACCGCCGCCTGGGCGGCTCGCAAAAAGCTGGGGGACGACGCGGAATGCGCGCCGGTCCACTACGGCCAGCCTCCGCCGGACTGCGCGGGGCGAGACCTCCACATACTGGACTTCTCCTACCCGCGAGCGGTCATGGAGGAGTTGATCCGACAGTGCGCGAGCATCACCGTCCTGGACCACCACAAGACCGCCGCGGCGGAGCTCGCGGGACTGGAGACCGCGGGGACCATCCTCTTCGACATGGCGAGGTCGGGAGCGATGATGGCGTGGCAGCACTACTGCCCGAGCGAGCCGCCGCCCCCGCTGGTCCAGTACGTGCAGGATCGGGACCTCTGGAAGTGGGAGCTCCCGAAATCTCGCGAGTACAGCGCGGCGATCGCGAGCTACCCCAAGGACTGGCAGACCTGGGACACGCTGGCAGCGGCGGCTCCCTCGGCGCTGATCTCAGACGGCGAGGCGATACTGCGATACCAGGCGGGGGTAGTGGAGAACGCGGTTCGCAAGGCCGCCCCAGCTCTGCTGGGCGAGCACCGAGTGCTCTGCACGAACTGCACGACCCTGATCTCGGAGGTGGCCGGCAGACTCGCAGAGGGCCGACCATTCGGGGTGACGTATTTCGTGCGGAGCGACGGGAAGTGGATCTACTCGCTCAGGTCCGACGCCTCCGGTCTGGACGTGTCACTGATCGCAAAATCTCACGGCGGCGGCGGGCACCCCCGAGCCGCCGGCTTCGAATCCAACGGGCCCGCGCACAAGGAGATCGCATGAAGGTGCTGTTCAAAGTCCTGATTCCTGGAGCCCGGATCCCCGCGCGGGCTTACGACTCCGCCGGCTGGGACCTCTACCCGGTCGACCGCGGGGTCATCCAGCCGGGCGAGCAGGTCTCCATCAGGCTGGGATTCGCGACCGCGTTCGACCGCGACTGGGTCGCGGTAATCGACGATCGGGGATCAGTCGGGAGGGCCGGCGTGAGCCACATGGCTGGCGTGATCGACGCCGACTTCCGGGGAGAGTGGATGCTCATGATGCGAAACCACTCCCAGGTCCCGTTCGCGTACGGCCCGGAGAAGGCGCTGGCCCAGGCGCTGTTCCTCCAGGCTCCGGTGTGCGACGCGGAGTCGGTCGACCAGCTCCCCGAGTCAGCCCGCGGGAGCGGGATGCTGGGGTCCTCGGATAATTGGTGGGGCCTGCCGCCAGAGGACGTCGCGATGATGGCCAAGGCGTGGCCCAACTGCCTGCAGAGAATTCGCGGCCTGCTCTCGAAGGTCGCGAACACGGCCCCGGTTTCCGAGTGGTTCAAGCGGAGGCACGCCGCGCATCCGGCCCCCGATCTGCTGCTGTCGTCAGGGCAGCTCGACTATCTGGAGGCGATGGTCATGCGCGAAGACTACAAACCAAACGAGGGCTCGCTGTGAAGATCGAAGCCGTGACGGTGTGCGTGGACTACGCCGACTTCCTGTCGCGGGTCGCGCCCCACAATCGACGACTGCTGGACCGCTGGGTCGTGGTGACTCGGCCGGCCGACGAGCTGACCCGGCAGACCTGCCTGAAGAACTCCATCGAAGTGGTCCTGTGCGACGAGTTCGGTCGCTGCGGCGACTTCAACAAGGCTCGCGGGATCAACGCCGGGCTCCGGCAGCTGTCTGGAGACGGGTGGCTGGTCCACCTGGACGGCGACATCTGCCTGCCGCTGGACTTCCGCCAGTGCCTGGACGACGCGCACCTACAGGAGGGCTACATCTACGGGGCGCTGCGGCTCTGCCTCCCGGGCTGGGAGGCGTGGGAGGCCGCCCAGCGGCAGGGCCTGTACTCGCGGGCGCTCGGCTGGCTCGCCGAGTACAGGGACCGGCCCGCTGGCTCCTACATCGGCGGGATTCCGGGAGCGTCGCGATTCGGCTACGCCCCCATCGGGTACTTCCAGATGTGGCACGGGAGCGAGACGCTGTCGTGGGGCTCCGCGAGGAAGTGGTACCCCGACGAGCACGGCGGCGCGGGGAGGACGGACAACCAGTTCGCCTGGCTCTGGGACCGGAGGCGGAGGCAGCTCATCCCCGAGCTCCTGCTCTTCCACCTCGAGTCGCTCAGCGCGAAGGACGGAATGGGGCACAATTGGCACGGGAGGAGAACCCCGTGGTTCGGACCGCCGGGCGAGGAGGGTCCGGCGGGGTGGCCGCTCGCGAAGGATTCCAATTACCAGTGAGCCCGGGTTCGGGCTCGCGAAATCTGAGGAGGGACGACTATGAACGTACCAGAACTGTTCTACAGGATCGCGGAGCTCAGCTCGGAGTCAGTGCTCGCGCAGCTCATCCTCGGCAACCGGGTGCGCCTCTGCGCGGAGCAGGGATGCCGATGGCTGACGGTGGGCGAGAGGGAGGGGAGGTTGGTCCTCCTCGACGACGAGGGTCGCGACTACTCGTTCAGCGACCTGTCGGTCATCGAGGAGGTGGAGTGGGTGGGACCGCAGGAGGGCGAGGGACCGGCTCCGGAGCCTCCAGAGAGCGACGGAATTTCACCCGCGGCGCTCGATGCCGTGAGGTGATTGCACACGGTTTTTGGACCACGGAAATGTGCACACAGGACGGGGCAGGACGGGGCGGGCGCGCCCACGGTGCATTCACCCAGTCCAGTCCCGTCCTCTCATTGGCGCTGCGGTCCTGGCCCATCAATTGGCACTGCCGACGCAGCGCCCGGAGGCGCGGCGTCTCGGCGCTGACCAACTTACGACTGGTCGGGAATTTCAGCCGCCCGACTAACTGGCCTGACTTTGGGGGTTCCCAGTTTACCATATACGATTTTTTTTACCTCCTTGTAGCCACATATTTAATATTGGACCCTGGTAGTCAGGCATGGATGTCAGTGGGTTCTCGATTCCTGACTGGTCGGTGATTGGTCAGCTTTTTGATTTTATGGAAAATCAGAGAATTGGACTTTGGAGTGAACTGTGCGGAATTTGAGAGTTTGCGACGTCGGTGGATTTGATGATCAGAGAAATTGCCTCAGACTTGACGGATCGGGACTTGACGGATCGGGACTTGATGGATCGGGACTTGACGGATCGGGACTTGGCGGATCGGGACTTGGCGGATCGGGACTTGGCGGATCGGGACTTGGTGGATCGGGACTTGGCGTATTTGCAGCTGGCCGGAAGAGGCTTTTGCGATCGGTCCCGCGATCGGGTAGGCCGCAATCAAATCAAAATCGACTGCTCCTTGATCGCATTTTCACAGTTTACGAGCAAAAAAAAGAACCCCGCAGTGCTGGGCGCACTGCGGGGTTACCAGGGAGCAGACTTTCAGGCGCGCACGATCTCTGTGCTGCCGTCTACGGCGTGAGTCACGATCAATTTCTCACCGTCCGTGGACCGGATCACGGTTGCTGCAATCTGGTCGTCCTTGAAAATCGCGATCAGGCGACTCGATCGCGGGAGCTCGTGAAACAGATCCACTGATTCAGCGATCGCTCCCGCGAGCGTGTTCGAGGTCTTACTGTTTGAGATTTAGCGCATCTAACCAAGTGACTACGTACATGGGTAAATCTCCTCGCAGATGAGCTCGATCGTACCAAGCCACCCGCGCTCGAATTTGCTCCGAGCTTCCTGCTCGGTCCTTCCCTTGACAATCCACGATTGGACGTGCTGCCCGTCCCGATCCTGCTCAATGAGCAGCCAGTGGTTCCACACGTGCATCAGGTCGCACGCTATCGCCACCAGCAGCTTCATGCGAGCCGTGGCCTCCTGGCCGTCGCTGTCTCGCCAGCACCGATTCACCAGCTCCTTTTCCGGATTGTCAAAGCAGTTGAGCAGGATGTCGCGGAGTGCCACTGCCTGCTTGTCGAACATGTCAGCCTCCGTTGGTTGGTGTTATACGGCTCTCACGACCGACCAGTCTAGCTGGCCGGTGCCCTACTTGCTCCGTGTCATGGCGATCTGCATCTCGCCGTCCGCCTCAGCCCGGAAGCCGAGCTTTGAGAGGAGCAGGATCATCCCGTGGTCCTGCTTCGCGAGGCTCAGCCTCGCGGTGATCCTCAGGTAGGGGAGCTCCTCTAGCACGGCGAGGGCCTCCTGCTCGTCCTCTGGGAGGCACAGCTTCTCGATGAACAGGTCGCCGTCGACCACCTGGCCGACGACGTGCCAATCCTGCCCCATCAGGCCGATTGCCCAATCGGCCGACAGGTAGGCCTCGAACTGGTCTGGCGACCAGTCCGAGTCCATTGAGAGTCGCATGAAGTCATCTTTCGTTGACGCTCTGCGCATGGTCCCTCCTTTCTAAGATCCACCGGCAGATTTGCTCGGTCGATGCGCATTCGCTGGCTCGCCCAATCAGTGTGCCGCGGGCGTCGTACAGCAGCACGAGGTTTTCGGCGTACAGATTGTCGTGGACCTCGCGCAGACCGTCCTCGACCCAGTACATCGCGCCGTCGATGTCAATTGCTCTGCGATCCACGATTCCTCCTTTCTGCGACGGGGTGGGCGGTCGCCCTCCGAGTGTGATTGTGAAATCGGGTCAGCTTCCGAAATTGGGTCAGGGAATGGGGCGAACTTCGGGTGGCCACGTCTTCAGGACCTCCTCGGCCACTTCGTAGAGCTTCTTGCGATCGAGCCCCTCCTGGTCCTCGTCGTTGGCGAGGGCGAGCGACACGATCGCGGTGAGCTCAGCGTCGCTCAGCAGCGAGGCGTGTCCGATCCCGGCGTGCGAATCTTGCGCCAGGATCGACCACTGTCCTTCGGAGTTCGGCAGGTCGCGCGTGGCGACCAGTACCGTGTCCTCCATTATCAGCGTCATGTGGATCATGTCAACCTCCTTTTCCGGAGGGCGACCGTTCACCCCGTCGCACTTTAAAGGTGAAGAGTACGGCTGTCGCGGGCGGAGTTACGGCTCTCACGCTGCGGCTCCCGCAATAGGATTGCGGGAGCCGCGACAATTGCTCCCGCAATAGGATTGCGGGAGCCGCGTCAGCTGCTGCCGAGCTGCTCGTTCCGGAGGACGTGCTCGGGCAGGCCGTCCTCTGGGCGGTAGCCCGCCATGTCGATTGCCGCCTCGCCCTTGGCCGGGCGGACGACGATCCTCATCAGGCGGTTTGCCCGCACGATCATCCGGAGCTGCTCCGCTGTGACGATTGTGAAGGACCCGTACGCAGCGTCCTCCTCGGTCCACACGCGGTACCACCCGGCGTGGTCGTGCGGTCTGTACTCGATCGGCTTCATTTGGACCTCCTAGTTAGTGAAGAGTACGGCTGTCGCGGTGCGGCTCTGGGGAGCCGTGGGCGCCTTCTTCTTCGGCGCCGCGATCTCGGCGTCCGTCGCGATCATCCCGAGCACGGCCTCCTGCGTCAGCACCTTGAAAACGCTCTCCTTGAGGTTGGGAAACAGCTCGTCGAGGACCTCCACCTGCTTGGGCGTGAGCGGCTCGGAGTCCTCGATCTCGACGCTGAACGTCCCGTTCCCGTTGTCGTGCAGTCGGTTGGCCTTGATCGTGACTGTCATCCTCCTCGGTTAGTGTAGTACGGCTCCCACGTTCGGCCAGATTCCGCTGGCCGACCCGGTTACTTTCCCACCTGGTACCACGCGTTGCACGTGTAGACCTCGCTCATCCACTTGGCGATCGCGGCTATCTTGCCCCAGAACTCGAGGTCCTCCGTCCGGGATGCGTGCAGGTATTTGTCGATTGCGTAATCGAACGAGTGACCCATCGCGAGGTCCCAACCGATGATGTCGTACCAGCTCATGTACCAGTGCGTGGGATGGCACTCCACCCCGAAGTGGACGCAGATGTCCATGTCGACCTGGGCGAGCTTGATCGGCCCGAGCTCGGGTCGGTCCCGATACGAGAGTTGAAAGCAGTTCGGCATATTATCCTCCTATTGAGAAGAGTACGGCGCCCGCGTTCGGTCCCCAGCAAAACGCATTGGGGACCTCTCGTGAGGGCTCCCGACCGAGTCAGGTAGATTTGAGAAGCCTGGAGTCGTCGCACGGCACTAGCCGATCAAAGCCTGTCCGTCACGCTGACTTCTCGCGGCTCCCTTGATCTGCTCGGTACGGCTCTCACGTTCCCGGTGGTCGGCCCACCGGGAGGCCGGGCTACTTGATCGACGCGAGCTTGCCGTCGACCATCTTTCCCCTCGCGTACCACGCGTGCGGCTCGGGCGACCAGGGACCCTCGAGCGTGACGGTCCCGTTCTCGGGCGGGGGACCGCCGAGGCCGGGCTCGAAGACCTCCACCGCCTCGCCCTTGGCCAGCGCCTCCTTCAGCGCCTTTTTCGTTCGAAAGTTCGGACGTACGTACATTGGACACCTCCTGGGTTAGAATAGTACGGCTTCCCCAATCCGGATTGGAGAGGCATTGCGACGGGTCCGGGCAGCCGCCCTCCGCTGGAAGGTGGGTGCTTGCGGAATCTTGAGTTGGTGTCGACTTGGTGCACTGATGTGACTCGGGACGGAGGGCGGCCGTCCGGACCCGCCTAGTGAAGAGTACGGCGCTCGCGGATGCCCTCTGGACAGATCGGGCGATCTTGTGTCAGATTACGACTTGGGCATTGACTTCAGGTGCTCCTCGAACTTCTCCGGGGAGTCGTCGAGGAGGCTCTTGCAGAAGGGCCGCAGGGACTCGGGGATCGAGTCCCAGTTGCGCGACAGGACCTCCAGCACCTTGCCGATGCGGAAGAGCCGATCGTCCTCCTCCAGGAGTCCCCGGAGGAACTCCTCGCCCTCGCCGGCCGCGTAGCGGAGCACGTTCGAGATGCCTTTGCACTTGAACGCGTCCGCCCTCGTCGAGAGCTCCTTCGGCGTCGGCCGCTTCTTGTCGACCTTGTCGGCAGTTCCGGCGTCCTCCGCCTTAAACTGGTCAATCAGCTTGTTGAACTCCTTCCCCCCGGTCTCGGGATTCCATCCTCCGTTCTCCGGCTTCCGGTCGCTCGTCCGAGCTGCGCTCAGCTGCTTGATCCGCTCGCGGGTCACCTTCATGGTGACCGACTCGCCCTCCTCCAGGAGGCCGTCGGCGGCCTTGTGGGTCAGCACGAACTGATCCCACACGTACCCGCCCATTGTCGCAACGGCGAGGATTCCGTTCCCCACCGTCCCGTGAAACCACGTCTTCAGCTTCGCCTCCCGCGCCTTTGGCTCGGTTGGCAGCTCGCGGAGCTTGTTGGTGTTCCCGGTGAAGGACGCCAGCGAGTAGTACATCCTCGTGATGATGTCTGATTCCGACTGGCCCTCCAGGAAGGCTCGTCGGACGGCCAAGACGATCTCCGTCTTGCACAGTTCCTTCTGGCTACCCTGGTCGTTGATGATCGACAGCCGCTCGGCCGGAGTCAGTTCGCTGTAGACGATGAACTCCACCTTGTCCAGCTTCTCCTTCAGCTCTGCCGTGAGGGTGGGGTCCTTGTACAGGAGCTGACCCGCCCGCGTCCTGCGGTTGCCGGACAGGACGACCCACTCGTCGCCCTGTCGCTCGATGATGATGGGGGTGTGAATCCCACCACCCTGCCGGATCTGCTCGACCATCGACGGGAGGTCGTAGTTGTTGCGAAGTCTGACGTTGACGTCATCCTTCGACACGACGCTCATGATCGACATCGGTTTGCGTACCATCTTGCTCATGATGCTCCCCTTTCTGGCTCCGGTGAGCGGGCATCCACCCTCCGGGACTCGTTAGACGTATGTTGTGCTGCTCGTTCCGCGCGGCCCATGCCGCACGACAATGTATCGCTGTCCCTTGACCCGCGCCGCGTTCATGGCGGCCTCCGCTTGCTTGTATGAGCCGACGAACTTTTGGACCGACCCGTCGTCCGGGTTGATTAGCTTGATCATCCAGAGGCCCCTCCTGATTGCCTCCAGAGTATCTGGCGTATGTTGCTCTTTTGCCATAGTGCCCTCCACTTCCGTCTGGGAGGGCGGGTGCCCGCTCACCGGAAGCCACGTTGGTTGTGCGATCGGTGATCGCGCTTCCCAGAGGGCATCCGTGAGAGCCGTACTCTTCATCTGGTGCGTCTGTCGCGCCGACTGGGCGGACACTCACCCTCCGGCGATATCAGAGTTTTGGAAGATTAGTCTTCACATTCGGTGAATTTGGATGATTTGGATACCCGACTTGCGGCTCGCGATCTTGCGAGCCGCGTCCCATTGCGAAGCACCGTTGACAGTGCAGTGGTACTTGCACCCAGACAGGATGTAGGTCACCTCGTACATAACTGCCTCCATTTCCTCGCTGGGAGGGCGGGTGTCCGCCCAGTCTGGCGCTTTGCGACTTTCTGCTAGGCTCCGATCGCTCGCGTGATTGGCCGATCAATTTCGGCTCGTTGTTGGGTATTGCGATCGCTCACCCGATCGACTTCCGCGCTCTTGGATTGCCGATTTTTCGGCTCGGTGGTATTGCGGTCGTTCGATCGGCATACTCGCCGATCCGCACCAGACCCGACGGCTCGGCAGCGCAAATTGATCCGGGGTCAACGCTCGTGCGGGATGCCGGAAAGTCTAAGCGCCTAATCCTCCGATCGATCCCCATCGTGGAGGTTGCCTTTGCCGTCGGTAGTCCCGCGGCGCGATCCCGGTATTTCAGCCGGTGATGCTTGACCATCGTGCGGCTCGGAGGAGCCGCCTAGCTGCGCTGACGCCTAGAGTGTGCGCCAGCTACACCCGATTGGGTAATCGGGGCGCCAAGGTCATCCGCTGTCTGAGGACTGATCCATTTGTTTCTATCGGATCGCTTGCGCGTCGATACGGCAGACGGATTTATCTGCCTCACCTATATAGGCAGACTGATCGCGGAAAAGTTAAGCGGAAAATTTCGCTGTTCGACTGTTCAGCATCACTGCTGTACTGCCGTACATCTCTCCGCCAAACCCTCCCGGACAGTTTGCCCGAAGGTGCATCAGATGCGAGTTGCATCTGACGCTAATACAGGCACGGTTACTGCGAAAAAGTTAAGGGTATTTTTATTTTTCTCTGGACATTTTCGACTTAACTTTTTACAAAGACTGTACCGATACGTTATCGGGACGCAAACGGGTATCGCCCAAAGGGAGCTAAAACGATGAAGACTGCATTCGACAGCAAGTACGCCACGAACTACGCTAGGAAGGCACTGCGACACTCGCGCGGCATTCGCTGCGATCAGACCGCCCACGACATCGCGCAGGAAGCCGCGCTAATCTGGTGGAGTAGCGACAGGACACTCACTACGCTACAGTCTGTCCGCAAGGCGTGGCGCAAGTGGCGCCACGACAACAGGGAGGCAGACGTTGGTTCGCCTACTCGCGCCAAGAATCCTCTCACCAGATACGCGCATAGGTGCCATGGCGCACACTCCATCGCGCAGGTATCGTGCATCCGAGAAGTGAGGGAGCGCGTGAACGACCTGATTCGTGACGGGATGGACGCGAGCCTGAAGACGATCATCCGGTACTACGCCAGTGGTGCCAGTGGCGCAGACTGCGCGGCCGCGCTAGGAGTGAGCGCGGCGAGAGTGTCGCAATTAACCGCCAAACTGAGAGATAGGCTCCCGCTGTCAGCGCTGCGCGAGCGCGAGCGCGGGGAGGCGCTGCCTCCCGTCCGTCCAGCCGCGCCGACTGTCACGCGAGCGCCGGACACCCATAGGCCAGCGCTGGCGTACTCTCCTGAGATGGTCGACGTTTACCCCGTCTCTGATGAAGAGTGCGCTAGGCGCGAAGTAGCGTCAGCGCTGCGCGTCGATACTCGCATTACCGTACTCGCGTCGGCTAGTGGAATCTTTCCCCCCGCGCCCGATGTCCTGGCTCGTATCTGGCGCGGCATGGCGCAGCGCCGCGCGGCCGGATGGATACTCACTGCCGGAGAGGGTATCTAACGGCTAGTCCACTGGGCGAGACTGGCCAGCGCTGCCTCCGGCAGCGCTGGCCAGTCTCGCTTCTGCCCTGCCCTGCCCTGC
>Ga0213880_10000026_pt1 | contig 22306 bp, 23 predicted proteins | sample BarmaccoBMER_R07_FD_165047 | JGI IMG/M metagenome (GOLD analysis project Ga0213880, IMG submission 165047) | Barbacenia macrantha exposed rock microbial communities from rupestrian grasslands, the National Park of Serra do Cipo, Brazil - ER_R07 ... | reverse complement strand
GCGCGCGGCGGAACCGGTGGTGATGGCGGAAGCGGTGCGGAAGGCCGTCGAGGCAGGGCGGCTGGCCCATCGCGCGGGGCGCATCCCGCAGCGTCTGTACGCTGAGGCGTCGACGCCGTTCGAGGGAGCTCCCGACCTCGGCATTCGCGGCGCATGACGGCCGGCGCGCTGTCTGCGGGGGCGGTGCGCCGCGGCCGTCTCGCCGAGGCCCGGCTGTACCTCGTCACGGACGCTCGGAGGCGAAAGGGCGACCTCGAGGTGTTCCTCGATGCGGTGCTCGCCGCAGGCGTTGACATCGTGCAGCTGCGGGAGAAGGACGCCGAGGCGGGTGACCTGCTGCGCTGGGCGCGCGTGTTCAAGGCGGCGGCGGACCGCCACGGTGCGCTCTTCGTGGTGAACGACCGTCCCGACGTCGCCGTCGCCGCGAAGGCTGACGGCGTGCACCTCGGGCAGAACGACATGCCGCCGGCGATGGCGCGCGGCATCGTCGGTCCGCACCTTCTCATCGGGCTGTCGACGCACGCGGAGGCAGAGCTCACCGCTGCCCCGGACGACGCCGACTACGTCTGCGTCGGGCCCGTGCACGAGACGCCCACCAAGCCGGGACGCGCTGCCACCGGACTCGGCTTCGTCTCCTTCGCCGCAGGCCATGCAGCAGCGAACCCGGCGCGTCCCTGGTTCGCCATCGGCGGCCTCGATACGGAGCTCGTGCCCGCGGTGGTCGAGGCCGGAGCGACACGGGTGGTGATCGTGCGCGCGATCACGGAGGCGCCGGATCCGGCGGCTGCGGTCGAACGTCTGCTCGCGGCGCTCAACACCACTTCTTAATCGGCGCCTAACACCCCGGCAAAAATCGCGCCGGTAGGCTGGCCTCAGTGCAAGGCACTGTGGGCCGGAAAGTGCGGGGGATGAGACCCCGGGCTCGCATCCGCGGCAATTGCAACGAGGGATGACATGAGCCTCTTTGAGCATCATTTGTACACGTCGCCGTTGAAACGCCCGTCGCGGCTGTTGCGCGCCGGCTGGCTCACCGCCAGTGTCGGTGGGGCGCTCCTGGCCGCGGCGTGCGGCGGCAGCAGCTCAACTGGCGGTGGCGGCACCACCGCACCCAGCGCCACGCCGTCGTCTGTGTGCCAGGGCACGACCGCGCCGCCTGGCTATACCAATGGAGTCTCGACCGTGTCGGGACAGGCGACGAGCCTCAGCGGCGCGGGCGGCACCTTCATCGCGCCGATGATGTCGATCTGGACCTCGCAGTACGCCAGCAGCAACGGAGTCCAGGTCGCCTACCAGTCCGTCGGATCCGGGGCGGGCATCGCGCAGCTTCAGGCGGGCACCGTCGACTTCGGCGAGTCGGACGCGTTCATGACCGACTCGGACATCAGCAAGGCGAAGGGTCCGGTCGTGCAGGTCCCGCTGGCACAGGCGCCTGTGACCGTGGCATACAACCTCCCCGGGGTGACGCGTGGTCTGCACCTGGACGGCGACACGATCGGCAAGATCTTCGCCGGCCAGATCACCTCGTGGACCGACCCGGCGATCAAGTCCCTGAACCCCAACGTGACGCTGCCCAACCTGCCCATTGCCGTCGTGCACCGCTCCGACGGGTCGGGCACGACGTCCATCTTCACGGACTACCTCACCAAGGAGAGCCCGTCGTGGGTCTCCGCGCTGGGGGGTCCGGACAAGAGCAAGGGCAAGACCATCGCCTGGCCCGTGGGCATCGGCGGCAAGGGCAACGAGGGTGTTTCCGCTGCAGTCGGCCAGAACAATGGCGCCATCGGCTACGTCGAGTTGGCCTACGCCGCGTCACAGAACCTCACGTACGCCGACGTCAAGAACAAGGCGGGCGACTTCGTCGAGCCGTGCGTCAAGACCGCGGCCAGCGCGACGGTCGGCATCACCAGCTATCCGGCCGACCTGCGGATCGACGTCGTCGACCAGTCGACCAATACGGATGCGTACCCGATCACCGGGCTGACCTGGGGCCTCGTGTACCAGAACCAGACCGATAAGGCGAAGGCGGCCGCGCTCGTCAACTTCTTCTCCTGGGTGCTGACGAAGGGCCAGGACATGGCGGCGACGGCCAACTACACGCCGCTCGGGTCCGACCTGCAGAAGCTGTGCATCGCTCAACTTCACAAGCTGACGCTCAATGGATCTCCCGTGGCGCCGTGAGCCACGGGTCACCGCTGCATGAGGGGGGCGACTGATGCCGCCGCCGGCTGACGCCGGCGGCGGCATCGCCGTCATGCGGCCTGGCGTATCACGCGTCTCGCTGCGCCGTCAGCGGCGGCGGTGGGGGGACACGGTGTTCGGCAGCGCTGTGGCGCTGACGGGCGGCCTGGTCCTCGTCGTGATCGTGGGGATGGTGGTGTTCCTGGTGCTGCAGGGGCTGCCCGCGATGCAGCACTACGGCTTCTTCTCGTTCATCACCGCGGGGCGATGGGCGCCGTCGGAGGCGGACCCCACACTGACGCACCCCAACCCCTACGGGATCCTCCAGTTCATGTACGGCATGCTGATCACGTCCTTGATCGGCATGATCATCGCTGTGCCGCTCGCCATCGGCGCGGCACTGGTGATCACAGAGATCGCGCCGCGCCGCCTGCAGCGCCCGCTCTCATCGCTCGTGGACCTCCTCGCAGCGGTGCCCAGCGTGGTGTACGGCTTCTGGGGCATCTTCGCGCTCATACCCGCCATCCGACCCATCGTCGATTTCCTCACCAGCACGCTCGGCACCGTCCCGGTGATCGGCGTCGTATTCGGCGGTCCCTTCTTCGGCGTCTCCTATTTCACCGCTGGGCTGGTGCTCGCGATCATGATCCTGCCGATCATCGCCGCCGTCTGGCGTGAGGTCTTTCGCAGCACGCCACGCAACGAGAAGGAGGCGGCGTTCGCGCTGGGCGCGACGCGGTGGGAGATGATCCGCATCGCCGTCATGCCACGGGCACGTTCGGGAATCGTGGGTGCATCACTCATCGGGCTCGGACGCGCGCTGGGCGAGACCATCGCCGTGACCATGGTCATCGGCAATGCTGTCCTGCACATCAACCCGAGCGTCTTCTCCCAGGGCGCGACCATGTCGAGCGTCATCGCCAACGAATTCACCGAGGCGACGGAGCCGTTCCACCTCTCGGCGCTGTTCGTGGTGGGCTTCTGGCTGCTCGTGGTCGCATTGATCGTCAACGTGGTGGCGCGCACCGTGGTGCGCCGCGGGGTGGCGCTGTGAGCCAGCTGGCGATCGCCTCCGGCGCGATGCGCAACCGCCCCGCACTGCGCCGACGGCGTGCGAAGAGCGGCGTGTACACCGGTCTGCTGATCGCAGCGCTCCTGGTCGCCGTCGGCGCCCTGGCGTGGGTCCTGGTGTATGTGGGCGTGGAGGGGTTCAGTGCCATCAGCGTCAACTTCCTGACCCACAACCCGCCGGGCGATCCGGCTGCGGCAGGCGGCGGCTTCTTCAATGGGATCATCGGCAGCCTCATCGTCGTGGGCATCGCGGCCGGGATCGCCATTCCGCTGGGCATCGGCGCCGCGGTGTACCTCGTCGAGTACGGCAAAGGAAGCGCGCCCGGCGCAATCCGCTTCGTCAACGACGTGCTCATCGGCATCCCCACCATCGTCACCGGCGCTTTCGTCTACGCGATATGGGTGACGCACTTCGGATTCTCGGGCTTCGCCGGCTCACTCGCGCTGGCGATCGTGATGCTCCCCCTGGTGACGCGCACCACCGAGGAGATGCTCCGTCTGGTGCCCAACGATCTTCGGGAGGGGAGCCTCGCCCTGGGCGCCACGCGCAGCCAGACGGTGCTGCGCATCTGCCTGCCTACGGCGCTCCCCGGGATCATCACCGGCGCCATGCTCGCCGTCGCCCGAGCCATGGGCGAGACAGCGCCGCTGCTGCTCACGGCGCTCGGCAACGAGCTCTTCACCGAGTTCAATCCAGGCAGGCGCATGGAAACGCTCTCACTCCAGATCTTCACGAATGCGTTCACCGGCTTCAAGGAGGCACAATCGCGCGCGTGGGCCGGTGCGCTGACACTCATCGCGATCGTGCTGATCCTGACCGCGGCGGCGCGCTTCTTCGGCCGGCGCGTGCGGACCGCAGGACCCTGACGTGGTCGCAGAGGCGATGTCCGCTGCCGCCGTGGTGAACCAGCCGGAGCCGCAATCAGATGTGCAGAGCGGTGGTCTCGCCGTTGAGGGCTTGAGCGCGTGGTTCGGCGGCCACAAGGTGGTGGAGGACGTCTCCTTCACGGCGCCGCCGAGGCGCGTGACCGCACTGATCGGTCCGTCCGGATGTGGCAAGAGCACGGTGATCCGCTGCATCAACCGCATGCACGAGCTGGTGCCCGGCGCTCGCATGCAGGGCCGAGTCCTGTTCGACGGCAGCAACATCTACGATCCAGCGGTCGACGCGGGTTCGGTGCGCAGCGAGATCGGCATGGTGTTTCAGCGGCCCAACCCGTTTCCGACAAAGTCGATCTTCGAAAACACGGTGATCGGTGTGCGGCTGGCCCGCACTGCCGGCGGCCGCAACCTGCGTGACATCGCGGAACAGGCGCTGCACCGCGCGCATCTCTGGGATGAGGTGAAGGACCGGCTCAACAAGCCCGCCGTGAGCCTCTCCGGCGGCCAGCAGCAGCGCCTCTGCATCGCGCGCGCGATCGCGGTGGATCCCGCTCTCCTGCTGATGGACGAACCGTGCTCAGCGCTGGACCCCATCGCCACCTTCGCCATCGAGGAGCTCATCGGTGAGATCACCGACCAGTACACCGTCGTGATCGTCACCCACAACATGCAGCAGGCGACGCGCGTGTCGCACCACACCGGCTTCATGACCATCGAGCACGCGGGCGAACCGGGCAAGCTCGTCGAGTTCGGCACCACCGACCAGATCTTCGGCGCGCCCAAGCTGCCCGCAACGGAGGCGTATGTCAGTGGCAGGGTTGGCTGACGTGTCGAGCGAGCTGAGCATTCTGGGCCGTCTGCGCGCTGTCGATGATGAGCCGCGGCCGAGACCGGCGCGGGACCGGATCGTGCAGGCCGAGCATCCGGCCGTTGCCACGCGCGGCATCGACGTGTTCTACGGGCCGTTCCGGGCGTTGCGGGACGTGTCGTTCTCGGCGCCGGCCGGCGAGATCACGGCGATCATCGGGCCCTCGGGATGCGGTAAGTCCACCCTGCTGCGCACGTTCAACCGGATCAATGACCTGATCCCGGGGTATCGCATCGAGGGCGAGGTGCTCCTCGACGCAGACGACGTGCTGGGCGGCGACATCGATGTCGTAACTCTTCGCCGCCGCGTCGGCATGCTGTTCCAGAAGCCGTCGCCGTTTCCGATGTCCATCTACGACAACGTTGCGTACGGCCTGCGCCTCGGCGGTCGGCGTGAGCGGACTCAGATCAATGACACTGTGGAGCGGTGTCTGCGGCAGACGGCGCTGTGGGACGAGGTGAAAGACCGCCTCCACGCGCCGGGCACCGGCCTCTCGGGCGGCCAGCAGCAGCGGCTGTGCCTGGCCCGAACCCTTGCGTCAGGGAGCGATGTGATCCTCATGGACGAGCCCTGTGCCGCGCTCGACCCGATCGCGACCCTGCGCATCGAGGAGCTGCTGCGTCAGCTGCGCGGCGAGGTCACAATCGTGATCGTGACTCACAACCTGCAGCAGGCGGCCCGCGTCAGTGACTACACCGCATTCATGCTGATGGGCGAGGATCGCTCGGGCGAGCTGATCGAGATGGGACGAACCGCGGAGCTCTTCAACGATCCCGTCGACAAACGCACCGAGGACTACATCACGGGGCGCTTCGGGTGAGCGAGGTGGCGGGCGAGCAGCCGCGGCCGGCCGGCCACCGGCCGGTCCTGCAGGCTGAGCTGGACGACATCCGGTCGAGCGTCATGGAGCTCACGCGCCAGGTCGAGGTGGCGATCGAGCAGGCGATGTGGGGACTGCGCGAGCGCAACCCGGACATCTGCACAGCGGTGATCGAGGGCGACATCGCGATCAACGACCAGCATCGCAAGATCCGCGACAAATGCTTCCACGTGGTGCTGACGCAGGCCCCGGTGGCCGGCGACCTGCGCCACATCCTCGGGTTCGAGCACATGGCGTCCGAGCTGGAGCGCATGGCCGACCACGCCGTTTCCATCGCACGCATCGCGCGCTCCACGACCGACCTGCCCGATGTGCCGTCATCGGAGCCGCTGGCCGCGATGGCCGAGCAGGTGGAGCGCCAGGTGCGCGACATGCTCGCCGCGGTGGAGGCCCGCGACACGCTGACCGCGCGCGACGTCGCACGCCGCGACGGTGTCGTCGACATGCAGTATCGCAAGATCTTCGCCGACTATCTCGACCAGGTCACCGCCGACGGCAGTCTCGCCGCGCGAGCAACCGGGCTGGTGTTCGTCGCTCACTACCTGGAGCGCATCGCCGACCGCGTGACAAACATCGCCGAGGAATTGATCTTCGCCGAGACCGGCGGGCTCGAGGACCTCGGCTGAGGCGACCACCGGCGGTTGACACGAAGCGGCTGGGGCGCTGTATGCTTCCGGGCCAATGCAGCCGGCCACCTGCGACGCGAAAAAACTTGGTCTCGCTCCCCGGGAGCGGGTTGCCTCGCGTCCATATCTGGTGACGGCGCGCACGAGCTGACAGGCTCGGCACTCACCAAGGAACGCAAGGGCCCCTCCCGGGGCCCTTTTTCTTTTTGCCCACCGATCCATCGACAGGAGACACAGCCGCAGCACATGAGCATCCCGCATCTGCGCATCATCGACTCCACGCTCCGCGAAGGCGAGCAGTTCGCGCACGCGCACTTCAGCACAGCGCAGAAGCTGCAGATCGCAGCCGCCCTCGATCGCTTCGGCGTCGACTACATGGAGCTGACATCGCCGCTGGCGTCACCGCAGTCGGAGAGCGACCTGCGGACGGTCGCGCAGATGGCGCGGCGGTTCCGGCTCCTCACCCATGTGCGCTGCAGCCTCGCCGACGCGCGCCGGGCGATCGACACCGGCGTCGACGGCGTCGACGTGCTCTTCGCCACGTCGACGCGGCTGCGGACGGCATCCCACGGCCTCTCGATCGACGAGATCATCGAGATCGGAACGGCCGTCGTGCGCGAGATCCGGGCCGCCGGGCTGGAGGCGCGCTTCAGCAGCGAGGACTCGTTCCGCTCCGACCCCGACTCGCTGGTGCGCGTGTACCGCGCCATGGACGCCGCCGGCGCATCGCGCGTGGGGCTTGCCGACACGGTGGGCGTGGCCACACCACGCCAGGTGCATGAGCTGGTCGCGCTGGTGCGCAGCAGCGTGGCGTGCGACGTGGAGTTCCACGCCCACAACGACACGGGATGCGCCGTGGCCAACGCGCACGCCGCGCTGGAGGCGGGCGCCACGCACGTCGACACGACAATCCTGGGCATCGGTGAGCGCAACGGCATCGTGCCGCTCTCGTCGCTCATCGCGCGGCTGCTCACCGTGCAGCCCGACCTGGTCGACCGCTATCGCCTCGAGATGCTGCCCGAGCTCGATCACATGCTGGCCGGGATGCTCGGTGTCGACGTGCCGTTCACCGCGCCGGTGACCGCGCCGACGGCGTTTCACCACAAGGCCGGCCTGCACACGAAGGCGGTCATCGCCGATCCCGGCGCCTACGAGGCGCTCGATCCGGCACGCTTCGGGCTGCAGCGGCGCGTGCTCGCCGGGCACCGCCTTGCCGGTCGCCACGCGATCCGCGCGCGCGCGACGGCGCTGGGCGTGCAGCTCGACGACGCGCAGCTGCGCCGGTTGACGATGGAGGTGAAGCGGCGTGCCGACGGCGGCCCGCTGCCCGACCACGACCTGGACGGATTGATCGCCGCCTGGCCGGCCGCGGTGGAGGGAACCGCCTGATGGGCACGCTCGCCGAGGAGATCTTCTCGCGGCGGCTCGGACGCAACGTGCGCGCCGGCGACACCGTCATCGCCGACGTGGACTGCGCCCTGGCGCATGACGTCACCGGACCGCTCGCGATCCAGGCATTCCAGGCGCTTGAGGCGCCGCTGTGGAACGCGGACCGAGTGGTCTTCACCTTCGACCACGTGATGCCCGCGAACACCGTGGCGGCCGCCGAGCTGCACCAGATGATCCGCGCGTTCGCCGCCGAGCACGGTGTGCGGCATCTCTACGCCGAGGGCATCTGCCACCAGGTGTTGGTGGAGAAGGGGTTCATCCGTCCCGGCGGCATCGTCGTCGGCGCGGACTCGCACAGCACCACGTATGGCGCGCTCGGGTGCTTCGCCACCGGCCTGGGCTCCACCGACATCGGCGTTGTCTTTGCCACCGGGAAGACGTGGTTCCGCGTTCCCGAGACGCTGCGCATCGACGTCCGCGGCGAGCTGCCGCCCGGCGTGTCGGCCAAGGATGTCGCGCTCCACGTCGTGCGCATAATGGGTGCCGACGGCGCCGACTACATGGCGGTGGAGTGGGGCGGCGAGGCGGTGCGAGCGATGCCGCTCGACGCGCGGCTCACCCTGTGCAACCTGAGCGTGGACTTCGGCGCCAAGGCCGGTCTCGTCGAGCCGGACGAGGTAACCCGCGCCCACGCAGGCGAGCATTTCGCCGACGTTCACCCGATCCAGCCGTCGTACGCCTCGGTTCTCGAGGTGGATGCGTCGGGCATCCGCCCGCAGGTCGCGGTGCACCCTGCCATCGACAACGTGCATGACATCGACGATGTCGCCGGCACGCCGCTGCACGAGGTGTTCATCGGCAGCTGCACAAACGGCCGGCTCGACGACCTGGCGGTGGTCGCCGCTGTGCTGCAGGACCGGCGCGTGCACGACCGCACGCGCACTGTGATCGTGCCGGCGTCGCGCGGTGTCTACTTGAGCGCGCTCGACGCCGGATACATCGACACGTTCGTCCGCGCCGGCGCGCTGGTGCTCAACCCCGGCTGCGGCCCATGTCTGGGGCGCCAGCACGGCGTGGTGGGAGCCGGCGAGAACGTGCTGTCGACCAGCAACCGCAACTACCCCGGCCGCATGGGCAGCCCCGGCGCGCGCATCTACCTGGCATCGCCCGCGGTCGCCGCCGCATCAGCGGTTGCCGGGGAGATCGCCGACCCCGCGGAGGCCCGCTGATGGCGCGCGTGTTCAAGCTCGGCGACGGCGTCAGCACCGACGCGATCATCCCGGGGCGCTACAACGTCACCACTGACCGGGACACCCTGCGGCGCGGCTGTCTTGTGGAGGCCCGGCCAGACTTCGGGCAGAACGTGCAGCCAGGCGACGTCATCGTCGCGGGTCGCAACTTCGGCTGCGGCAGCTCGCGGGAGCATGCGCCACTCGCCATCAAGGAGAACGGCGTGGCCGCGGTTGTCGCCGCGAGCTTCGCGCGCATCTTCTACAGAAACGCCGTCAACATCGGTCTGCCGGTCATCCGATGTGACGCGCTGCACGACTTCGTCGAGGACGGTGACGACGCCGAGGTTGACGTCGCCCGGGCGCGTGTGACCGTGCGCGGCCGTGAATTTCAGGGGGAGGCGCCGTCCGGCGTCGCGCTGCGCATCATCGAAGCGGGATCGCTGATCGGCATGATCAGGGAGGGCGGGTGGGCGGCTGTGGAGGAGGTGAGCCATGTGTCCTGAATGCGATGCTCCCGTCGCGCTCGAGGACGGCACCGTGCGCGGCGAGGTCGTGCAGTGTCGTGAGTGCGGCGCCGAGCTGGAGGTTGTGGAGCTCGACCCCGTGCGCTTCGAGCTCGCGCCGCCGGAGGAGGAGGACTGGGGCGAATGAGGGTCGGCCTCGTGTGCTCGCGCGTGCGCGTGGAGGAGAAGCTGCTGCGCGACGCGCTGGCTCGGCGCGGCGCCGATGTCGACCTCGTCGACGACCGGCGTCTCACCCTCACGCTCATGCGCGCGGAACGTGTGTGGGACGTGATCGCCGCCCGCTCCGTCAGCCAGACGCGCGCACTCGCGGTGCTGCGCGTGTTCGAGGCGTGGGGCGTGCCCACCGTCAACCAAACGTCCGTCGTGGAGCGCTGCAACGACAAGCTGGCGACCACGTGCGCGCTCGCGGCGGCCGGCGTGCCCCAGCCGCGCACCTCAGTGGCGTTCGACCCGGAGGCCGCGCTGCAGGTTGCAGAGGCCATGGGGTACCCGGTCGTCCTCAAGCCGCTCTCTGGATCGTGGGGCCGGCTGCTGGCCCGCCTGAACGACCGCGACGCAGCCGAGGCGGTGTTCGAGGATCGCGTCCTGCTCGGCTCGCCCGAGCACTCAGTCTTCTACCTGCAGGAGCACGTGCGCAAGCCGGGCCGGGACATCCGCGCGTTCGTCATCGGCGGCGACGTCATCTGCGCCATCCACCGGCACTCCGAGCACTGGATCACCAACACGGCGCGCGGCGCAACGACGCGGAACTGCGCCATCACCGACGAGCTGCGCCGGCTCTGTGAGCGCGCTGCCGACGCCGCCGGGGGCGGCGCACTCGCCGTGGACCTCCTGGAGGACGGCGACCACCTGCTCGTGAGTGAGGTCAACGCCACCATGGAGTTCCGCAACAGCATCGACGTCACCGGTGTCGACATCCCCGGACGCCTTGCCGACTTCGTGCTCGCGCAAGCGCGGACGGGCGTGCCCGAAGCGGTGACGGCATGAGCAGCGGCGCCACGGTCCTCACCGAGCGGCGACTCAGCGCGACCACGCTGCTCGATCACATGCTGCGGATCCCCAGCGTCAGCGGTGAAGAGAGCGCTCTGGCCGGCTGGTTGTGCGCCACGCTGTCCGACGCGGGCTTCGCCGTCGCGGTTGATGCCGTCGGCAATGTGATTGCCAGCTGGGGCGACGGTGACGAGGTCGTCGCGCTCGTGGGCACATGGACACGGTCGCCGGCGAGATTCCTCCACGTGTCGAGGGCACGTCGCTCTACGGGCGCGGCGCGGTCGATGCCAAGGGCCCACTGGCGGCGGCAATCGCAGCAGCGGCGCGCCAGCGTGTTCACGGCCGCTTCCGCTACGTCGTCGGCGCGCTGGTGGAGGAGGAGACGACGTCGCGCGGCGCGCACCACATCGCGGCGATGCCCGCGCCGAACCACCTGATCGTGCTCGAGCCGAGCGGCGTGGACGGCATCACGATCGGCTATCGTGGCAGCATCCGCCTGCGCTGGGAACGCAGTCAGCCTGCGGCGCACAGCGCCGGGCCACATCCCTCCGCGGGCGATCACGCGATCGGCTTCGTGCACACGCTGCGGGAGCATGCGAGGGCGACATCGGGTGACGCGAGCCCGTTCAACCGGATCGACGTCCGCGTCCTGCGCATGGAGGCCATATGCGACGGCCTGCACGACCGCGCGGTGGTGGATGCCGGCATCCGCGTGCCGATCGGTTGCGACGTGCCGTCATTCCTCGCCGCGGTCCAGCAGGCGTCCGGCGGCGGAACGGTGGAGATCGTCGCCGCAGAGACGCCGGTGCGCACCGACCGGCGCAGCGTATTGGCGCGCGCGTTCGTCGACGCTGTCCGCGAGACCGGTGGCCACCCGAGATTCAAGCTGAAGACCGGGACCTCTGACCTCAACATCCTCGCCCCTGCATGGGGTTGCCCGGCGGTGGCATACGGCCCGGGTGACTCGACGCTCGACCACACGCCCGGCGAGCACATCGACGTGCGTGACCTGGAGCGCAGCGTGGATGTGCTTGACGGTGTGCTCCGCCGGCTCGGCGAAACATGATGCGCGCCGCCGTGGTGGGTGGCGCCGGCTACGCGGGCGGCGAGCTGCTGCGCCTGCTCGCCGGCCATCCCTGCGTCGAGGTGACCCAGGTCACGTCGGAGCGTCTCAGCGGGAAGCGCGTGGACCTGACACATCCGCCGCTGCGCGGCGGGTGTGAGCTGCGATTCGTCAGCAGGAACGAGCTGGAGCCTGCCGACGTCGTGTTCACGGCCCTGGAGCACGGGGAGTCCAGCACGATCATCGACCGTCTGCGTGAGGTCGCGCCGCTGATCGTGGACCTGAGCGCGGATTTCCGGCTGCGCGATGCGAGGGGGTATGAAACGTGGTACGGCTGGACGCATCCGCGGCCGCGGCTGCTCGAACGCAGCGTCTATGGGCTGGCTGAGCTGCATCGTGACGAGCTCCGCCAGGCACCATTGATCGCCGGCGGTGGCTGCATCGCGACGGCGGCGATCCTCGGGCTGGCGCCGCTGCTGCGGGCGTCGCTGCTCGACACGCGGATGCCCGTCGTCGTGGAGGCAAAGGTCGGCTCATCAGCGGCAGGCGCGCAGGCGGGGGCGGCGACGCATCACCCACACCGCAGCGGCGAGATGCGCTCCTACGCTCCGGCCGGTCACCGCCACACGGCGGAGATCCAGCAGGAGCTCGGCCTCGACGGTGGTGGCCCGGGAGTCGCGCTGTCGGCCACCGCGGTGGAGGCGGTGCGCGGCGTGCTGGTCACGGCGCACGCGTTCCTCGACGGCGACCGCAGCGAGAAGGAGATCTGGAGCCTGTACCGCGACATGTACGCCGGGGAGCCGTTCGTGCGCATCGTCAAGTCGTCATCCGGGCTGCACCGGTCGCCCAATCCAAAGCTGCTCGCCGGCACGAACTTCTGCGATGTCGGCTTCGACCGCGACCCGCACTCGAACCGTCTGGTGGTGACCAGCGCCATCGACAACCTCGTGAAGGGGGCCGCGGGGCAGGCGGTGCAGGCGCTCAACGTGCGTTGCGGTTGGGACGAGCGCATGGGCCTCGGTTTCAGCGGGATCTATCCACTCTGATGCTCGTCGTCAAGCTGGGTGGCAGCGTGCGCGACCCCGGCCATGTGGTCGACGAGATCGCCTCGATGCGCGAGCCGGTCGTCCTGGTCCACGGGGCGAGCCGCGAGCTCGACGACCTGGCAACGCGCCTCGGCTCGCCACCTCGCATCGTCGCCTCATCACGCGGCGACACGTCGCGTTACACGGACTCGGCGACGATGGACCTGTTCCTCATGGCGTACGCCGGCAAGGTGAACAAGCGCCTCGTGGAGACGTTGCGACGTCGCGGCGTCAATGCGGTAGGCCTCACCGGGCTCGACGGCGGCATGGTGACGGGGCGGCGCAGGGCCGACATCCGCATCTCGGAGAACGGCCGAACCGTGCTGCTGCACGACAATCATGTGGGCTCGATCGAGCGCGTCGATGCGACGCTGCTGCACGCGCTGCTGTCCATGGGCTATGTGCCCGTGGTGGCGCCGCCGATCGCGGCGGAGGACGGCACCGCAATCAACGTCGACGGCGATCGTCTCGCCGCGGAGATCGCGATCTCGCTGCAGGCGGACCGCCTCGTGATCCTCAGCGACACGCCCGGGCTGCTGCGCGACCCCGGCGACGCAACAACGCGGATCGACCTCGTCGCGGTGGATGAGGTCGACGACCTCTTGGCATCCATGGCTGGACGAGCGCGGACCAAGCTGCGTGCTGCCGCGTCAGCGCGTGAGGCGGGTGTCGATGTGCGTTTGGGCGATGGAGCGGTGGAGCGCCCTCTGGAGCGGGTGTTCGACGGTGCGTGCACGGCGCTTGTGGAGCGAGCGCCTGTTGCGACGCGACAATCCGAGCGCGGCCAGGATCGCTCCTGAACCCAAAAGCACCACACCTGTCGGGTTCCGACCTGAACCTGTGGCGGGCGTAGCCACGCTGCTTCCGACCAGCGCGAGCGATTCGCACTGAGAGCCCGAACTCCCGTCCAATGCATCCCCGTTGTAGGTCGCTAGGAACTGGTACCTGGTCCCAGGCGCTTCCAGTGGATCGGCGTAGCTGCTCCGCGACGGAGATAAGACGGCGACACCATGCAGGCCGTTGCCGGTCAGCTTGGCCGTGCCCAGCGGGAATATTCCGCCGTCGAGCCCGCCGCAACCGACGACTTTGTCAAAGCTGACGGTTCCCTCGAGAGGCGGGCCGCCGGAACGCTCGGTGGCAACTGTTGCGATGAGTCGCAGGCCGTTGTAGCCGGGCGTGATCTGCGGCGGGGACACAGACAAGGTTGTCCGCGTCGTGGCGACCGTCGCAGCGGCTGCGCCGGCTCCGGAGAGGACCGATACCGCAGCCGCGCTCAGAACAGTTGCGGCTGCTGAGAGCTGGGCGCGACGCAGGTTGCCCACGCTCCGTCAACGGACGGCACCAGAATGGCGTTACGCGACGCGCGGAGCGCTATCGGGCGACGGCGGCGCGGGCTGCGTCCAGGTCGTCGGTGGCGATGACGACGGTGGCGCCGGGATGTGCGTTCGAGCCGAATGTCGTGTATGCGAGCTCGACGTTCGCGTTGGCGTCGGCGAGCTCGCGCATCAGCTCACCCAGCGTGCCAGGGCGGTCCTCGAGGTCCACCACAAGGACCTCGCGCGAGTCGGCGACACCGATGCCGGCAGCCTCCAGCGCGTCGCGGCACCGCTTGGCCTCGCCGTCGTCCACCAGCAGGTGGATCACCCCGCGGCCCTCGCCGGTGAAGGCGGCCAGGCCGCGGATGTTGACCGCCGCCTCCCCGGTGACCTCCCCGAGGCGGGCAAGCTCGCCGGGTTGATCTTCGAGGATGACCGTCAGGTCCCGAGGCATGGCCCGATGATCTTCACGCTGCCCGGTGCCGTCTGGCAAGGGCCGCGTACTCGAAGGCGTCGCACAGGGCGATCCACGACGCCTCGATGATGTTCGTGCTGCAGCCCACCGTGCTCCAGCGCCGGTGGTGGTCGCCGCTCTCGATCAGCACGCGCACGCCGGCAGCGGTGCCGTCGCGGCCGTCGAGCACGCGCACCTTGTAGTCGAATAGCTGCGTCGCGGCCAGGTCGGGGAATCGCGGCGTCAGGGCCTTGCGCAGCGCGGCGTCCAGCGCGTTGACCGGGCCGTTGCCGTCCGCGGCGGTGTGCGTCACCACCCCGTCGACCTCTACCTTCACCGTCGCCTCGCACACGAGGGCGCCGCCCTCGCGGCACTCCACCAGGGCGATGTAGTCCACCGTCCTGAACGGGGCCGCACGTCCGCGCGCCCGATGCACCAGCAGCTCGAACGACGCTTCGGCGCCTTCGAACGCGTAGCCGCGGTGCTCCAAGCGCTTGACCTCGTCGTTGACGCGGCGGAGCACGGCGGGATCGTCGCTCACATCGACGCCGAGGTCCGCCGCCTTGGTGCGCACGGTCGCCTTCCCGGACTGCTCGCTCACGACGGTGCGGCGCCTGTTGCCCACGCGCGCCGGGTCGACGTGCTGGTACGTGTACGCCGCCTTGACCATGGCGTCGACGTGCTGGCCGCCCTTGTGGGTGAACGCGGCGCTGCCGATGTACGGAGCGGAGTGAGGCGGCGCGATGTTGGCGATCTCCGCGACGTCGCGCGCGATGGCGGTGAGCCGGCGCAGCTGTTCGTCGTCGACGACGGCGCGCCCCAGCTTGATCTGCAGGTTGGGAATCAGCGTGCAGAGATTTGCGTTGCCGGTGCGCTCGCCGTAGCCGTTGACGCACCCCTGCACCTGCACGGCGCCGGCACGAACCGCCGCCAGCGTGCTGGACACAGCGCAGCCGGTGTCGTCGTGACAGTGGATGCCCACGACCGGGCCGAAGCGCTCGACGGCGGCGTGGACGACGCGCTCGACCTCGTGGGGAAGCGTCCCGCCGTTGGTGTCGCACAGCGCCACGCGCCAAGCGCCGGCGGCGAGCGCCGCCTCCACGCACCTCAAGGCGTAATCGGGATCAGCGCGGTACCCGTCGAAGAAGTGCTCGGCGTCGAACACCACGTCGCGTCCGTGCTGCGCCATCCAGGCGACGGAGTCCGTGATCATCCGCAGGTTCTCCTCGGGACTGGCGCGCAGAACGTCGACGACCTGACGGCTCCACGCCTTGCCCACCAGCGTGACGATCGCCGTGCCCGCGTCAAGCAGGGCGCGCAGCTGGAGGTCGTCGGACGCGGCCACACCCGGCCTCCGCGTGGCGCCGAACGCGGCCAGGCGCGCGTGTCGCAGCCGCCGGCCGCGCATCGCTGCAAAGTACGCGGTGTCGGTTGCGTTGGCGCCGGGCCAGCCGCCTTCGATGACCGTCACGCCGAGCTCGTCGAGCAGCTCGGTGATGCGCAGCTTGTCCGATGTCGAGAAGCTGATGCCCACTCCCTGCGCCCCGTCGCGAAGCGTGGTGTCGTACAGCTCGAGCGACTTCAGGGCGCCGGCTCCAGGGCGGGGCTCGCTGCGCGCCGCGTGGCCTCGCGACGCACGTGGGTGCTGACCTCCGCGGTGGTCAGCGTGCCGCCGAGGTCCGGGGTGAGCAGGTCCTCGGTGATGCAGTCGTCGACGGCGGCCTCGATTGCGAGTGCCAGGTCGTCGCGCTGCAGCGAGTGCCGCAGCAGGAGCGCCGCGGAAAGGATCGCGCCGTAGGGATTGGCGATGCCACGCCCCGCGATGTCGGGCGCGCTTCCGTGGATGGGCTCGTACAGACCGCGCGAGCCCTCGCTGAGGCTGGCGGACGGCAGCAACCCGAGCGAAGCGCTGAGCACGCCTGCCTCATCGCTGAGAATGTCGCCGAACAGGTTCTCTGTGACCACCACGTCGTACGCGCGCGGCTGCTGCACGAGGTGCATGGCGAAGGAGTCGACGAGCTCGTGCTGCAACTCGACGTCGGGATACTCCGCCGCCACGCGCTCCACCGTGTCGCGCCACAGCTGGCTCGACACGAGCACGTTTGCCTTGTCCACCGAGGTGAGCTTGCGGCGGCGCGCGCGCGCCAGCTCGAATGCCACACGCGCGACGCGCTCGACCTCACGAGCGGTGTACACGGTGCTGTCGCGAGCCGTCTCCTCCGGGCCGCTGCCGGTGCGTTCGCGTGGCTGACCGAAGTACGCGCCGCCCGTGAGCTCGCGCACGATGACCAGGTCCGTCCCCTCGACCACGTCACGCCGCAGCGGGCTGCGGCCCGCGAGACGGGCGTGCACGCGCACCGGGCGCACGTTCGCGAAAGCGTCCATCGCCTTGCGCAGGCGCAACAGCCCCTGCTCGCAGCGCTGCTCGCCGCGCAGGTGGTCCCACTTCGGGCCGCCGAGAGCGCCGAAGAGCACCGCGTCGGCGCGCAGACAGCGGTCCCGCGTGTCGTCCGGCAGCGGCGTGCCGGTCTCATCGATCGCCCGGCCGCCCATCAGCCCCTCCTCGACATGCAGGTCGACGCCCGCTGCCTCGCAGACTGCGAGCAGCACGTCCGCAGCGGCACCGCACACCTCGGGACCGATGCCGTCGCCGCGGATCATCACGAGATGCGCGGTCACGCCTGCGCGGCCTCCTCGCGGCGAAGGTTCACCATCCACGCCGGCCGCCCGGCTTCGTGGGCCGCGATGTCCGGTGCGTGACGGAGCGTCAGCGCGATGTCGTCGAGACCCTCGAGCAGGCCGCGCCGCTCGGCGTCCGGCAGCTCGAAGCTGAAGCGCAGCGTGTCGGCGGTGACCGTCTGCGTCTCGAGGTCCACCGTCACCTCGACACCCGGTGACTCGAGCGCAAGATCGAGGAGCGCGCGCACCTGGTGCGCCGGGAGTGTCACCGGCAGCAAACCGCATTTGAGCGCATTGCTCCGGAAGATGTCGGCGAACGATTCCGCCACGACGGCGCGGAAGCCGTGATCCATCAGCGCCCACACCGCGTGCTCACGCGACGAGCCGCAGCCGAAGTTGCGTCCCGCGGCGAGCACGGAGCCATGCCGGTACGCGGGAATGTTGAGCACGAACTCCTCGCGCGGGGTCCCCGACGGCGTGCGGCGCCAGTCCTCGAAGAGGTGGTCGCCGTAGCCGCTGCGCTCGATGCGCTTGAGGTGCTGCTTGGGGATGATCTGGTCGGTGTCGACGTCACTCCGGTCCAGGGGCACGAGCACGCCATGTTCGCGACGGAACGGCTTCATCGCGCCGGACCTGCGTGTGCTGTCGCGAACGCGCGCACGTCGACGAAGTGGCCCTCGACCGCGGCCGCCGCGGCCATGGTGGGAGACACGAGGTGCGTGCGCCCGCCGCGGCCCTGGCGCCCCTCGAAGTTGCGGTTGCTGGTGCTGGCGCATCGCTCCCCCGGTTGCAGGATGTCGGGGTTCATTCCCAGGCACATCGAGCACCCGCTGCTGCGCCACTCCGCGCCGGCGGTGCGGAACACCTCGTCGAGGCCCTCTTGCTCGGCCTGCGCCTTCACCTGCGCGGAACCGGGGACAACGAGCACGCGCAGACCGGCGTGCACGCGCCGGCCGCGCAGCACGCCGGCCGCGGCACGCAGATCCTCGATGCGGCTGTTGGTGCACGAGCCGATGAAGACCGTGTCGAGCGCGACGTCCTGCATGCGCGTGCCGGGGACCAGGTCCATGTACTGCAGCGATCGCCGCGCGCTCTCGCGCGCCGCCGGGTCCTCCATCCGCTCGGGGTCCGGCACCACGCCGCTCACCGGCACGGACTGCGTCGGGTTCGTCCCCCAGGTCACCGTGGGTTCGAACTCTCGCGCGTCGATGCGCACCACGCGGTCGTACACGGCGCCATCGTCCGATGGCAGCGTGCGCCAGTCCGCAATCGCGGCCTCCCACGCGTCGCCGTGCGGCGCGTAGGGCCGGCCGCGCAGGTATTCGAACGTGGTGGCGTCCGGCGCAACCATGCCGGCGCGGCCGCCTCCCTCGATGGTGAGGTTGCAGAGCGTCATGCGCTCCTCCATGGACATGGCGCCCACCGCGGACCCTGTGTACTCGACGACGTGGCCGGTGGCGCCGGCGGCACCGATGCGCTGCAGCACGCCGAGCGCCGCGTCCTTCGCGGTGACGCCCGTACCCAGCGCGCCCTCCACCCGGATCTCCATGGTGCGTGGCGGGCTCTGACGCAGGCACTGCGTGGCCAGCACCTGCTCGACCTCAGAGGTCCCGATGCCCACGGCGAAGGCACCGAAGGCTCCGTGTGTCGCCGTGTGCGAGTCGCCGCACACCATCACGGTGCCGGGCAGGGTCAGGCCAAGCTCCGGCCCGATCACGTGCACGATGCCCTGCCAGCGGTGGCCCAGACCGAAGCATGCGATGCCGTTGGCTTCGCAGTTGCTGCGCAGCGCCTCCATCTGCGCCGCGCTCAACGCATCGCCGTCGCGGCCGTCGGTGGGCACGTTGTGGTCCATCGTGGCCACCACGAGCTCGGGGCGACGAACCGGGCGGCCGTCGATGCGAAGAGCCTCGAACGCCTGCGGCGAGGTGACCTCGTGCACCAGGTGAAGGTCGACGTAGAGGACGGCCGGGCCGTCCTGCTCCTGCGCGACGACATGCGCGTCCCAGATCTTCTCGAAGAGGGTGCGCGGCGGCATCAGGAGCTGTAGCTCACCTGCACGTGCTCCAGGCGAAACACGTGCTGGATCTGCTCCTCATCCGCAACGATCGCCTCCAGGTCCAGGTCGGTGACCTCTCGCTTGATGTCGGCCAGCGCCTTGAATCGGGTGAACGCGCGCTGCACCGCGGCGTCATCGAGACGATAGCCCAACTGCACGAGCCGCTCCCGCAGCGCGTGCCGTCCGCTGAGCTTGCCCAGCACCAGCCTGGAGCCGGCGCCGACGTCCTCCGGCTCGATGATCTCGAAGGTGCGGCGGTCCTTGAGCATGCCGTCCTGGTGGATGCCCGAGTGGTGGGCGAACGCGTTCGCGCCGACGACGGCCTTGTTAGGCTGCACAAGCATGCCCGTCAGCTGCGACACGAGCCGCGAGGTGCGAAGCAGCTGCGTGTGGTCGATGCCCGTCTCGACGCCGTACACGCCGGGGTGCAGCCGTATCGCCGTCGCGACCTCCTCCAGCGCGGCGTTGCCGGCGCGCTCACCGATGCCGTTGACGCAGGTCTCGACCTGGCGCGCGCCGGCGAGAACGCTGACGAGCGAGTTCGCCGTGGCAAGGCCCAGGTCGTTGTGGCAATGGACCGAGAGGGTGACCGATGCAAGCTCGGGCACCTGCGCCTGCAGCCATGCGATGAGATCGCGCCATTCATCCGGCGTGGTGTAGCCGACGGTATCCGGCAGATTGATGGTGTTCGCCCCCGCCTTGATGCACGCGGCCACGACCTCCGCCAGGAACTCGCGCTCCGTCCGGCTCGCGTCCATGGGCGAGAACTCGACGTCGCCGCACAGGTTCGCGGCGAGCGCCGTCATGCTGACGGCACGGTCGAGGACCTCGCGCCGCGACATGCGCAGCTGTCCCTCACGGTGGATCAGCGACGTGCCGATGAACACGTGGATGCGCGCACGCGTGGCAGGTTGCAGCGCCTGCGCGCACGCGCGCACATCCTGCTCAAAGCATCGCGACAGCGCAGCGATCACCGGGCCGTGCACCTGACCCGCGATTGCCTGCACAGCGGCAAAGTCGCCCGGCGACGACGCGGGAAAGCCCGCCTCGATGACGTCGACACGCAGCCGCGCCAGCTGCAGCGCGATGCTCAGCTTGTCCTCGACCGAGAACGCGACGCCGGGCGACTGCTCACCATCGCGCAGCGTCGTGTCGAGGATGCGCAGCCGCTCGAGCTTCTCAGCAGTCATGACCGCTCACCTGCAGCGCCCGCCACGGCGGCAGGACCCGCCTCCGCGGATCGTGGGCTGGGGACGGTCTGCGCGTCGAGCCAGCGCATGCGGCTCCGCAGCTGGGCGCCGACATCCTCGATGGGGTGCGCTCGCTCGGCTTCGCGTTCTCGATCGAAGTACGGGCGACCAGCATCGTTCTCAGCAATCCACCGCTGCGCGAATGACCCATCGCGGATGGCGTCCAGAAGCTGCCGCATCGTTGCGCGGACGCGGTCGTCGATGACGCGGGGGCCGCTCACGTAGTCGCCGTACTCGGCGGTATCGCTCACGGAGTAGCGCATGTATGAGAGGCCGCCGCGGTACATCAGGTCGACGATGAGCTTGAGCTCGTGCATGACCTCGAAGTACGCCAGCTCCGGCTGGTATCCGGCGGCCACCAGCGTCTCGAAGCCCGCTTTCACGAGTGACGAGACGCCGCCGCAGAGCACGGCCTGCTCGCCGAAGAGGTCGGTCTCGGTCTCTTCGGCAAACGTGGTCGTGAGGACGCCGGCGCGCGTACCGCCGATGCCGCGCGCATAGGCCAGCGTGCGTGACCGGGCGCGGCCGGTCGCGTCCTGGTGCACCGCCATGAGGCACGGCACGCCCTGTCCGGCGACGAACGTGCTCCGCACCAGGTGTCCGGGCCCCTTCGGCGCCACAAGCGTGACGTCGACGCCCGCGGGCGGTTCGATGAGGCCGTAGCGAATGTTGAATCCGTGCGCGAACACGAGCAGGTCGCCGGCCGCCAGGTGCGGCCGGATCGAAGCGTCGTACAGCGCCCGCTGCCCGGTGTCCGGCGTGAGCACCACGATCACGCCTGCTTCGGCGCACGCCTCGGCGGGGCTGAGCACGCGCAGACCCTCGGCACGCGCCGCCTCGCGACTGACGCTCGCTTCCGGCAGTCCGACACAGACGTCGAACCCGGAATCGCGCAGGTTGAGCGCGTGCGCGTGGCCCTGCGAGCCGTAGCCCAGCACGGCGATGCGCGTGCCGGCCAGCTCGTTTGGATCGGCGTCGGCGTCGTAGTACATGGTGGCGGTCATCGCGTCACTCCTCACACCGTGCCGGTGGTGTCGCCGGCGGCGCCCGTCACCGCGGCCGGCTCACGCTCCGCGCGGGCGGCCACATCGAAGTCGACGAGACGGATGCGCGCCTGCTCGCCGCGCACCAGCGCCACGGCGCCGCTGCGCGCCATCTCCTTGATGCCGTACGGACGCATCAATTCGATGAAGTTGTCGACCTTCTCGGTGCTGCCGGTCAGCTCGATGATCGACGTGTTCGAGGCCACGTCGACCACGCGGCCGCGGAACACTTCGACGAGGTCGAAGATCTCCGGACGGCGGTCCGGCGGCGTGTGCATGCGCACCAGCAGCAGCTCGTGCGCCACGTTGCGCATCCCGGTGATGTCATCGATGGTGATGACGTCGATGAGCTTGGCCAGCTGCTTGGTGGCCTGCTCGGCCTGCTGGCGGCCCACGTGCACCGCGATCGTCATGCGCGACACCGTCTCGTCCTCGGTGGGACCGACGGACAGCGAGTCGATGTTGAAGCCGCGGCGCCGGATCATCGAAGCGACCCGCTGCAGCACGCCGGGCTTGTTCTCCACGAGCACCGAGAGCAGGCGCGTCTGGCTCATGACGCCTCGACGAAATCGAGCATGCCCTTGCCCAGCGGAACGATCGGGTACACGTTGGCCTCGGGGTCGATGTCGAAGTTGAGCAGCACCGGGCCGCGATGCGCGACGGCGGCGTCGAGCATGGGCCCGACATCCTCGAGCCGGCCGGTGGTCATCGCCTTCA
>Ga0213880_10000024_pt1 | contig 30028 bp, 29 predicted proteins | sample BarmaccoBMER_R07_FD_165047 | JGI IMG/M metagenome (GOLD analysis project Ga0213880, IMG submission 165047) | Barbacenia macrantha exposed rock microbial communities from rupestrian grasslands, the National Park of Serra do Cipo, Brazil - ER_R07 ... | reverse complement strand
GGCCTCGAGGAGCGAATATGCCTATAGCGGTCAAGGTATGACCGGGAGCGTCGTCTCGGTGGACGACGTGCAGAGCGGCCGCTGGCTGGACGATGCCAAGGTCGGGCCTGCAACCGAGACCCAAGGGTTCGACGGATCGCACACCTGGGTGCGCGACCAGTCCGGCACGGTGACGCAGCAGAGCGGCGGCGACACGCTGCAGCTGGCCTTCAACGAAGCCTATCGCCGCGCCAATCTGTGGTGGCGTCCCGATTTCGGTGGCGCGACCGTGGTCTCCGGCGGCGAGAAGATCTATGGCGGCGCGACATTCGAGGTGCTGACCGTCACCCCCAGGAACGGCAAGGCATTCGACGCATGGTTCGATGCCAAGACTCATTTGCTCTCACGCACGGTGGAGTCGCAGGGTCCCCAGGTCGCCACCACGACACTTTCGGATTATCGCCTCTATGACGGCGTCGCGCTGCCGGGCAAGGTGATCGCCAGTACCGGGGACCCGAAATACGATCAGATCGAGTCCATCACCGCCGCAGCCTTCGAGCCGATGCCGCCGGACTCGACCTTTGCAATGCCGGCGAACAAGGTCGCGGACTTCTCCATCGCAGGCGGTGCGGCCGCGACGACGCTGCCCTTTCAGTTGGTCAACAATCACATCTACGCACCCGTCGCGGTGAACGGAAAAACGTTCGTCTTCATCTTCGATAGCGGCGGTGTGAATGTGGTGACGCCGTCAACCGCCAGGGCACTGGGCCTCGAGAGTGTCGGGCATCTGCAAGGCAATGGCGGCGGCTCGGGCCACATGGATTTCGGCCTGACCAAGGTGCAATCGCTGGGCATCGCCGGCGCAACGATCAAGGACCAGGTGCTGCCCGTGGCGCCGCTCGAAGAGCTCGCGCCCTCCGAAGGCATGACCGGCGGAGGCATGATCGGGTTCGAGACGTTCCGCCGCTTCGTCACCGTTGTCGATTACGGCGCAAAAACGCTCACATTCATCGACCCGGCGAAGTTCGACGCAAAGGATGCCGGAGCGCCGATCCCGTTCCAGTTCGACGGCAATACGTTGGTCGTCGAAGCCAGCTATGGCGGCCATTGCGGCGGCTTCATCGTCGACACCGGCGCGCGGATGTCGCTCACCTTGAATACGCCGTTCGTCAAAGCCAACGGCCTGAGCGCCGGGTCGGCCAAATCGGTCACCGGCGTGACGGGATGGGGTATCGGCGGCCCGACCCGCGCCGTCGTCCTGCGCGGCGCGCCGCTCGTCATCGGTCCCTTCACCGTCGCGCATCCGGTGGCAGAACTCTCGACCGACAGCGCCGGATCCAACAGCGACGCAGCGCTTTCCGGCAACATCGGCGCCGGCATCCTGAAGCGCTTTATCGTCACGCTGGATTACGGCCATCAGCTCATCTATCTGAAGCCGGTTGCCGGGACCGTCGCCGATCTCGACACCTTCGACCGCGCGGGGCTGTGGATGAACACGGACCCGCAAGGCTACACGGTGATCGACTTGATGGACGGCGCGCCCGCCCACCAAGCCGGACTTAACGTCGGCGACGTCGTCACGGCAGTGGACGGGAAGCCAGCGCTATCGGTCCCCCTTTACGAGATGCGGCGGCGGCTGCGCGATGATGCGCCGGGCACAGTCGTCACCTTCACCGTCAAGGGCAAGGGAGACCTCAAGGTGACTCTGCGGGACCTGATCTAGAACGGGAGGCGGCTGCCAGTCCTAGAGCCCGAGCACCGCTTTGGCGATGATGTTGCGCTGGATTTCGTTGGAGCCGCCATAGATCGATGCCTTGCGCATGTTGAAATAACGCCCAGCCGCGCCCACAGCGTAATCCGGCCCGACCGGATATTCGTTGCGGCCCATCGCGCGCTCATAGGGGAAGGCGTAGTAGCCGACGGCTTCCTCGGTGAGCTCCGTAATGCGCTGCTGGATTTCGGTGCCCCGGATCTTCAGGATCGAGCTCTCGGGACCCGCCATCTTGCCCTTGGATTCCTGCGCCAAAGTACGCAACTCGGTGAATTCCAGCGCCGCCAATTCGACTTCGAGCTCGGCCACTTTATGTATGAAATCGCCGCTCTCGATCAGCGGCTTGCCGTCGACCAGCTCGGTGCGCGCGATCTCCTTGAGCCTTTCGACGGCGCGCTTGGAGCCCGCAACCCGGGCGATGCCGGACCGCTCATGCACCAACAGGAACTTGGCATAGGTCCAGCCTTTATTCTCCTCCCCAACGCGGTTCTCGACAGGGACCTTGACGTTGTCGAAAAACACGTCGTTCACCTCATGTGCGCCGTCGAGCACGATGATCGGCTTGACTTCTATGCCCGGCGTTTTCATGTCGATGAGCAGGAAGCTGATGCCTTCCTGCGGTTTGACGCTAGGATCGGTGCGCACGAGGCAGAAGATCCAGTCGGCATACTGCGCCAGCGTCGTCCAGGTCTTCTGCCCATTGACGATGTAGTGGTCCCCTTCGCGCACCGCGCGCGTGCGCAGATTGGCGAGATCGCTGCCAGCCCCGGGCTCGGAATATCCTTGGCACCACCAGTCCTCACCAGAGAGGATGCGCGGCAGGAACTTCTTCTTCTGCGCCTCGTTGCCGAAGGTGTAGATCACCGGTCCGCACATCGACAGGCCGAAGGGGAGCGTCGCCGGCATCTCGGCTTCTGCAGTCTCCTGGCCGAAGATATAGCGTTGCGTCACGCTCCAACCCGTGCCGCCATACTGCTTGGGCCACGCCGGCGCGACCCAGCCCTTTTGGAAGAGCAGCTTGTGCCAGGCGAGATAATCCTCCTTCGACCTCGTCGCCGATTCCGGCACGCCGATGGCCTTGGGCAGCTTGGTCTTCGCCTCGGCGATGAAGGCGCGCACTTCCTGTCGAAAGGCCTCTTCTTCCGGCGAAAAGGTCAGGTCCATGGCAAGACTCCTGGCGGGTACAGGTATGATAGCCCTGCGTCTGCGGTCCGCAAGGCATGCACCTTCCGCGCATTGCGCCCGATAGCGGCGGTAGGGGAAACTTCGCCCATGCGCCAATGGGTCACCGCGCTTGGACTGCTTGCGGCAACGACTGCCCATGCTCTGCCGGGCGATGAAATCTATGCAAAGCCCGGTCGGCGGGTCGATATCGGCGGACGTGCGCTCAATCTCTACTGCACCGGCCATGGCTCACCCACGGTCGTGCTGGAAGCCGGACTTGGCGGTCGCGCTTCGGCCTGGGCCGAAGTGCAGCCGGCGCTGGCAAAAAGCGTCCGCGTCTGCGGCTACGACCGCGCCGGTTATGCGTTCAGCGATCCGGACTCTCAACCGCGTACCTCCGGGCGGATCGCCGCCGATCTCTATGCCGTGCTGCGAAATGCGAAGGAGCGCGGACCCTTTGTTCTGATTGGCGCGACCTTTGGAACCTTCGATCTGCGCCTGTTCGCGGCCAGACACCTTGCATCGGTCGCTGGCATGCTTCTGGTCAATCCCTCGCCCGAGGACGAGGAATTGCAGCCGGCATCGCCGACCGTCGAGCGCATAGACCGCAACGGCCTCGACCACGCCATCTACTGCCGCGATGCCGCGCGCCGCGGCGAATTGAAGCGCGACTGGCATGGCTGCGTGCCGGCGGAAAATCCCAACTACTCGACCGCGCTCAATGCCGCGCGCAGCCGGATGCTTCGTCGACCCGAGATTTGGTCGGCATTGGTCTCCGAATGGCAGAACATTCGCGACAGCGCTGCCGAAGTGAAAGCGGCACGAACTAGGTTCCCGTTTCCGGTCGTCATTCTTTCGGCCGACCGCGAACAATCATCCGACGGCAACGACATCGACAAGAAGGCGCTGCACGAGGCTTGGCTGCATTGGATCGCTTGGCAGGATGCCATGAAGACGCTGTCGGTAGACTGCCTGGTCATGCGCGCGCAAACCGACAGCCGGACGCTCGAAACCAGCAACCCAACTCTTGTCGTCGATGCGGCAAGGCGGCTGATCTCGGCGCTTCGCGGGCACAAACGCCTCGCGCCCTGATCAGCGCCGGCGCAATGCCTCATGATGTCGGATCACTTCGGTGACAATGAAGTTCAGGAACTTCTCCGCGAAATCGGGATCGAGCTTGGCCGCCTCGGCGAGCTTGCGCAGGCGGGCGATCTGCTCCGCCTCCCGTTTCGGATCGGCCGGCGGCAAGCCGTGCTCGGCCTTGTGGCGTCCGACCGCCTGGGTGCATTTGAAACGCTCGGCCAGGAGATGCACCAGTGCCGCGTCGATATTGTCGATCGAATCGCGCAGGCGCCTGAGTTCGGGATCGCTCATCGTCTTCGTCTCTAGCTTCGTGCAGCCATGGCCAGTCCCAGCGCCACCAGCATCACGCCTGCGGTGCGCTCACCCCAAGTGACGAAGCGCGGGCCGAGCCTGCGGATGGGTTCGGCAAGTAGCGCATAGCCGAACTGCACTGCGAACTCGATCGCTGCGCTCGCCAATGCCAGGATCGCCAGCTGCGGGATGAGCGGCGCATGCGCGTCCAGGAATTGCGGTAGGAACGCCACGAAGAACACGAGCACACCAGGATTTCCCATCTGCAGCACGAATCCGGCCGCGAACAGCTTCCCCCCCTTGGCCGTTCCATGCGCCTCTTGAATCCCGCCCCTTTGCGGTTTCCGCAGGAAGCTGCGCACGCCAAGCCATAGCAGATAGACGATGCCGCCCCATTTGATCGCCATGAACAGCTTGCCAGACGCAAGCAGCAACGCACCTATTCCGGTCGCCGAAAGCGCGAACCATGCGGTTCCGCCGGCGATGATCCCCAGGATCGACCAAACGGCTTTCGCGCTGCCATGGCCCAGCGCCTCCGAGACCACGAGCAAGACAGCCGGACCCGGTACGATGCAAAGCACCGTTGTCGCGGCCACGAAAGCAGTGAAGCTTGCCCAAGTCATCGCATGTCCCATAGGGTTGCGAGCGTAGGTGCGGGCGGGGCTTGGGGCAATGGATTATTCGGCGGCGCTCAAGGACTACACCCGATTCGACTTCGACGATGGGCGCTGGAGGCGCACCGTCTTCCGCCGTGGCAGCGGCCCGGCCGTGATCGTCGTCCACGAGATGCCGGGCATCCATCCGCTCGTGATCCGTTTCGCCGACCGCGTCGCGGCGGCCGGCATGACCGTGTTCATGCCAAGCCTTTTTGGCGAGCCGGGCCGTCCGGTGACCCGCGGGTACGCGCTCGGCACGATGCTGAAGACCATCTGCATCGCGCGCGAGTTCAATGTCTGGCATGGCGGCCGATCCAGCCCTTTCGTCGACTGGCTGCGTGCGCTGGCCCGCAAGGCGAAAGCGGAATGCGGCGGACGCGGCGTCGGCGCGGTGGGCATGTGCTTCACCGGTGGTTTTGCGCTCGCGATGATGACCGAAGACGCCGTGGTGGCGCCGGTGCTGTCACAACCCTCGATGCCGGCAACGCTGTTCGCCGGCAATGCCTCGATCGACGTTTCGGCGGTTGAGATGGCGAAGGCCAAGCAGCGCTTCGAACGCGAAGACCTTTCCTGCATCGGCCTGCGCTTCAAGGGCGACAAGCTCGTGCCGAACGAGCGCTTTGAGCAGTTGAAGCGCGAACTCGGGTCGCGCTTCGAAGCCATCGAACTCGAGGACAAGGATTCCGCGCCCGGCCTCGTCGACCATCACTCCGTGCTGACGGTCAACCTTGTGGACGAGCCAGGCAGCGCGACCAAACGCGCCGAGGAACGCGTTATCGCTTTTCTCAAGCAGCGCACGGCGGCGCGCTAATCGCCGACGCGCTCGAACGCCATGATGGTTTCGCTGCCCGCCTGGATGCGCTCGAACAGCATCGGACATTCCGGGATCAGCCGCTCCATCCAGTACTTCGCCGCGACGATCTTCTGTCGGTAGAAATCCGCATTGGGCGGATTGGCCGCGAGTTTCGCCTGCGCCACTTTCGCCATGCGCGCATGCATCCAGCCCACCACAACGATGCCCATGAGGCGCAGGTAGTCGACGGCGCCGGCGCCCGCGTCATTCGGGTTGGCGAGGCCATGCTGGGCCAGCCACATCGTCGCCTGTTGCAAGGTGTCCAGGCCGCGCTTCAGCGGCTTCAAATACGGCGCCATGGCGGCGTCGTTTTCGTTCTCGCCGACCCAGCCAGAGAGAAGTCCGAACAGCGCCATCGGCGCCGCACCGCCCTTGCGTCCCAGCTTGCGGCCGACAAGGTCCATCGCCTGCACGCCATTGGCGCCTTCATAGGTCTGGTTGATGCGGCCGTCGCGCACGAACTGCTCAACGCCGTTGTCGCGGATATAGCCGTGGCCGCCATAGCACTGCATCGCCAGGTTCGCCGCCTCGAAGCCCATATCGGTGAAGAACGCCTTGATCACCGGCGTCATCAGGTCGGCCAGCAGGCCCGCGCTCTGTGCTTCGGGCTTGCCGCTGTCGGCAAGCGCCATGTTGAGCGTCGTCCACATCGCGACCGCGCGCGCGCCGTCGACGAAGGACTTGCAGTGCAGCAGCATGCGCCGCACATCGGGATGGACGAATTCGATATCGGCGGGCTTGTCGGGCTCTTTGGGGCCGGTGAGCGCGTGGCCGACGCGGCGCTCATGGGCGTAGGCCATGCCGTTCTGCCAGGCCACCTCGCCGATCGAGATGCCCTGGATGCCGACGCCGAGGCGCGCGTTGTTCATCATGCCGAACATCCCCGCCATGCCGGCGGATGCCGAGCGCTTCTCGCCCGGCTTCGCCGGCGTGGGCTTCGGACCGAGCCGCCAGGCGGTCGCCTCGTCGAAATTGAGCACGCAGGTCGCCTGCGCCTTGATGCCCATCTTCTTCTCGATGCCGCCGGTCGTAACGCCGTTGCGCGCGCCCATCTTGCCGTCCTCGGAGACGAGGAATTTCGGCACCATGAAGAAGTTCACGGTGGAAAGGTCGTCGCGGATCTGGCCGTTCTCGTCGGGGATCTTGGCGATGACCATGTGGATGATGTTGTCGGTCAAGTCCTGATCGCCGCCGGAGATGAAGATCTTGGTCCCAGTGAGCTTATAGGTCCCGTCGGGCTGCACGACGGCGCGAGTCTTCATCAAGCGCAGATCGGTGCCGCAATTGGGCTCGGTCAGGCACATCGTGCCGGCCCATTCGCCGCTGATCATCCTGGGAAGAATGTGCTGCTTCATCCAGTCGGCGCCGGTGGCGCCCAAGGCACCCGCGGCGGCGCCGGTCAGGCCCGGATACATCGCAAAGGACTGGTTGGCCGACTGCGCCATCTCCGCGACGGCCATGGTGATGAGCATCGGCAGGCCCGCACCGCCGACTTTCGCAGGCGCCGCCAGCGAGCCCCAGCCCGCCTCGCAATAGGCCTTGTAGGCTTCCTTGAAGCCCTTGGGCGTGCGCACCACGCCGTTCTCGAAATGCGCTCCTTCCTCGTCGCCCGACTGGTTGATCGGCTGCAAGACTTCCTCGCAGAACTTGCCCGCGTTGGTCAGGATGTCGTCGATCAGGTCGGGGGTGAGGTCGGAATAGCCCGGCAGGTCGCGATGCCGGTCGACTTCCAGGAGTTCGTTGAAGATGAATTTGTATTCGTCGATAGGGGCACGATAGACAGGCATGGCTCGATCCTGAGTGGGCGGGACCTTATAGCTTGAACGGCGGCTTCCATCCCAAGGATTTTCACGCGCTCGCGTAACGGAAGCGGCGGCCCCACGGGCCGGGGTGGCGCTCCGGACGGCTCCCCATTATCATTTCATGGCGCCGGTTTCGGCGAGCCTTCTACCAAAGGAGATTCTCCATGCAGCGATTTCTTCTGCCTGTCCTCGCGACGCTCCTTGCGACTTCGATGGGCGCGCAGGCCCAACAGATCGGCGAGTATACCGGCCTCACCGACGACGGCAGCACGGTCACCATCGACGTCGCGCAGGACCCGGGCAACAGCAATCTCGAAGTCACCCTGGTCGCCTTCGGGCTCAGCCTGCCCTGCTCGAAGTCTGGCGAGACCCTGCACGACATCGGCATCGGGATAAACAATGGCGCGGACATCATCGGCGGCAAGTTCTCCTTCAACACCGCCAACTTCTTCGACATCGACCTGGTCACCTCGATGACGTTTAAGGGCACGACCACGGTCAAGGGAAAGGTCGGCGCCAATCTGGCGGCCTTCAATCCCGCCCTGACCCATGACAAGCTGACCAAGAATGTCCAGGTCTGCGTTTCGCCGGTGCAGAACTTCACCGCGACATTCACCGGCGCGCCGAAGCTCGCTATCGCGCCCGGCAAGGCGGTGATAGGCAATACCATCCGATCGGCGAACTAGCCCTTCTCAACCTCGAGCGAGCTCAAATGGACTTCTCCTACACCGAAGAACAGACCCTTCTGCGCAACTCCGTGGCGCGCTATCTGGCCGACAATTACACCTTCGACCACTGGCGCAAGTTCACCCGCAGCGACGAGGGGCGCGATCCCAAACACTGGTCGCAGTTCGCCGAGCTCGGGCTGTTGGCGGCTGCACTGTCGGAAGCCCATGGCGGCCTGGGAGGCGATGCGCTCTCGACCTTGATCGTGATGGAGGAGTTCGGCCGCGCCCTCGTCGTCGAGCCCTATGTGCCGACGGTGGTCGTGGCGGGCGGGATGATCGAGGCGGCCGGCAGCGATGCGATGCAGCAGGAGTGGCTGCCCCGCATCGCCGGCGGGGAGACGATCGTCGCCTTCGCCTTTGCCGAACAGGGCGGCCGCTACGATCTCGCCGACCTGTCGCTGAGCGCGAAGAAGCAGGGCGGCAGCTATGTTCTGAGCGGACAGAAATCCGTCGTCATCGGCGCTCCTTTCGCCGACCGGCTGGTGGTCACGGCGCGCAGCGGCGGCGGGCGGCGCGAGCGTGAGGGCATCAGCGTCTTTCTGGTCGACAAGGCGTCCAAGGGCGTGTCCTGCCGCGATTTTCCGACCGTCGACGGCAACCGCGCCTCCGAGATAACCTTCGAAAACGTGGAGGTGCCGGCGTCGCGGCTGATCGGCGAGGCCGATCGCGGCCTGCCGCTGATCGAGCGCGCGGTCGATCATGCGATCGCGGCGACCTGCGCCGAGGCGGTGGGCGCGATGAAGGTCCTGGTCGACTCGACGGTCGAATTTTCCAAGAGCCGCAAGCAGTTCGGCGTTCCCATCGGCAAGTTCCAGGTTCTGCAGCACCGCATGGTCGACATGTTCGTCAACTACGAACAGTCGCTTTCGATCACCCTGATGGCGACCTTGAAGCTCAAGGACGCCGATGCCGTGCGTGCTAAGGCCGCCTCCGCGGCGAAGGCCGAGATCGGCAAGGCCGGCCGCTTCGTCGGCCAGAGCGCCGTGCAGATCCATGGCGGCATGGGCATGACCGACGAGCTCAATGTCGGCCACTACTTCAAGCGGCTCACCATGATCGACACGCTCTACGGCAATGTCGATCACCATCTGAAGCGCTTCGCGGCGCTGTGATCCGCGCTTGAGGATCACCGGCGGAAGCTTGCGCGGCCGCGCCCTCGTGGCGCCGGCGGATGCGCGCGTGCGGCCGACCTCCGACAAGGTGCGCCAGGCGCTCTTCAACATCCTGCGGCACAACGATTTCGGCGTCGCGCTCGAAGGCGCGCGGGTCCTCGACCTCTTTGCCGGCACCGGCGCGCTGGGCATCGAGGCGCTGTCCCATGGCGCCGCGTTCGCGCTCCTGATCGACGACGCGGCCGAGAGCCGTGCGTTGATCCGCGAGAACGTGGAAGCGCTCGGCCTGACCGGCGCGACCAAGATCTGGCGGCGCGACGCGACCGCGCTCGGCCCCATGGCGGCGGGCGCAGGAGGGCCGTTCGATCTCGTCTTCCTCGACCCGCCCTATCGCAAGAACCTGATCGCGCCGGCGCTGGCGTCGCTGCGCGACGGCCGCTGGCTCGCCAGCCCCGCCATCATCGTGGTCGAGGCGTCCGCGGAGGACAACGATCCGTATACGGATTTATTTCCGGTCCGCGACACACGCCTCTATGGCGACACGAAAATCTCCTTTCTTGCGGCAGCGGGCTGAGGAAAGCGCCGGCGCCTGGGTTTCAGCACATGGCAGAACGCGCGCGCGGCGCGCATATGCTCGCGCACGATGAGACCAGATCGCGCGCCTCCCGGGTGAACTCGCCGTGCTTGAGCGCATTGCGGTTGCCGGCCGGAGCACCCCGGCGTTTGGACACCGGCCCGCTGTCTGCGGAAAAGCCAGCCGCTGAATGCGTTTCCTTCGCGGCTGCGGTAGTGCCGTTTTTGCAATTCAATTCGTTCGCGCATGCGATAATGCCATTTTTGAAAATCAATTCCTTCGCATCTGCGGTAACGCCGTTTTTCGAATTCAATTGCCGCTCCGCCCGCTGAACGACCGCGTCCAGCGCGATCTGGATCTGCAACAGCCGCGCGCCGGCGTCCCCGGCGGCCGCCGCGGCGGCGAGGCTCGTGTCCCCGTCCGCCGCGGCGCAGCAACGCTCGAGCAGGCTCATCCCGCGAACGAGATGTGCCCTGGCCTCCTTGACGATCTGCGCGCGTTCCATCCGCCGCACATAGGCCTGCGAAAGACCACTTCAAGATGCACCGGAAAAAATAATTTTCCTGTGGTTGTACGACCTCACATCCCCTGGAAGCCCTTGGGCAGGGCGGCCGCTTCGGAATCGCTGAGCGGGGTCATCGTCTTGACGACGCAATGGCTGGGAAGGCTGCCATGCGCATCGCGCGTAACCTCGAGGTCCCAATCGGCCGGCCCGCAGAGAAGGTCCGAGCCGCTGGTCTTGTAGGCGATATGCGCGCCCTTGTCGGTCAGCAGCGGGCAGGCATTGCCGAGATCGAGGCGGTAATACTGCGTCTGCGCGGCGCGCACATACAGCGTCTTCGCATCGGACGCGCGCCAGCCGTCGATCTCATGGGTTCGCACGCAGCGTTTGGCATCGGCGACGGCGGGCGTAAGCGACGCACCCAGCATGACGCCGGCCAGAACGGCGGAACAGGCTGCAACACGGTTCATGGCGGATCTCCATCGAATGCCTCGTCAACATAACACACAAACCGGCCGAATTCCCCGGCACTGTTACCGTTTGCTAGTCGCGTTTAGACCAATCGGGCAAACCGCCGTCAAAAAGGGCTACGAAAGCGAAACCAGCCAGTAGGCCCATTGGATAAAACCAATACTCTCTTAAGGGCGGATGTTGTCCGCCTATGAGATGGAAAACAGCGATGACACCGGCCCCCGCGAACACCGATACGGAACCTATGAGAACCTGGTAAGTCATCTTCTCCGCTTCATTGACGTAATAGCGAATCAGAGCCCCTAACAAAGCGCCCAATGAGGCGCATCCTGCGGCAACTATCCAATCAATCTGCACGGGCACTCCCCAAGCGAGAACCGTTCATGCGATGGTACCCTCACGCTCAAAGGACCCCAAGGTCAGAAACGCCCTGCGAACCTATCCTTTGAACCCCCTCAAAAACAAAGCGTTCGGAATCGTCTGCTCCAGGAAAGGCAAACTGTAACAGCACCAATCCCCGCGGTCTGGACAGGGAAGCGAAGGGCTGCGATTCTCGCGCGGGGGTACTACATGGCGTTTCGGATCGCATTTCTGGCAGCGCTGCTTGTCGCCGCGCCGGTTGTGGCAGCGGCACCTGCGGACCCGGGCGCGGCGCCACCGCCTCCAATCAAGACCGGAAGAGCCCATGCCTGCGGCTCCTACTATCCGCCGCTGGCCGTTCGTCTGGGCCTCGAGGGCGAGACCGTGCTCGCGTTCACGGTCACCAGCGAGGGCGGCGTCAAGGATATCACCGTCGCCATAAGCAGCGGCCACCCCGAACTGGATGCGGCCGCGGTGGATTGCGCCACACACTGGCGCTACAAGCCCGCGACACAGGACGGCGCTGCCGTCGCGACGCCGTGGAAAGCCGCCGTCGTGTGGAAACTCCGCGATCCGCTCGATCTCCAGCTCACCGCCGTGTGCGCGCGCTATCATCCGCTGACCGGCCGGACATTTGCGGGCATCGACGGCGCGACGCATGTGACGTTCCATCTGCGGCCGGACGGCAATGCCGAGACGATCGCGGTCGCAAAATCCAGCGGAGATGCGAGTCTCGACAACGCCGCGGTCAAATGCCTGAACGAGGTCCCGTTCGACACGAAGAAAATGGCCGTGCCCGAGCAGGGCGCCGATCTGGCGGCCGTCCTGGATTGGCGCGCGGAATATCTCAGAAGGGCAACCGTGCCGTTGGCGGCGGATGTCGAACCGCCGCTGCTCTTGAGCCGGACGCCGTGCAACCGCGAACCGATCCCCGGCTATCTGCTGCCCATCCGCGGGCCGACGATGCTGCAATTCCTGATCGCGACGGACGGAAGCGTGCAGCAGGCCCGCGTGCTCAAGTCGAGCGGCACCGCACTCTTGGACGATCGGGCCGTCTCATGCGTCGCGGGCTGGCACTATGCTCCGGCACGGAAGGACGGCGCGCCGACTGCCATAGAGTGGCGAGGGGATATCGACTGGCACGAGCCCTGAGCGCGGCTGCGCCGGCGAAGGACTACCGCCGCCCGAACAGCCGCTCGATATCGGCGAGCTTGAGTTCGACATAGGTCGGGCGGCCGTGGTTGCACTGGCCGGAATGCGGCGTCGCTTCCATTTCGCGCAGCAGCGCATTCATCTCGTCCGCGTTCAATCGGCGGCCGGCGCGCACGCTGGTGTGGCAGGCGAGCGTTCCCGCCACCTCCTCCAGCCGCTCCTTCAGACTCAGCGCCGAACCGCTTTCGGCGAGATCGTCGGCGAGATCGCGCAGCAGGGCCTTGGCGTCGATGCGGTCGAGAATCGCGGGCACCTCGCGCACCACCACCGCGTCCGGACCGAAAGCCTCGACGACGAGGCCGAGCTCCGCGAGCTCATCCGCCCGCGCCGCGACGCGCGTCACCTCGGCGGGATCGAGATCGACGACCTCCGGGATCAGCAGCGGCTGGCGCGCGATGCCGCCGTTCTCCATGGCGCGCTTCATCTTCTCGTAGACGAGCCGCTCATGCGCCGCGTGCTGGTCGACGATGACGATGCCGTCGCGCGTCTGCGCCACGATGTAGGTCTCGTGCAGCTGGGCCCGCGCCGCGCCCAGCGGCGGATCGTCCGGGAGCCCTTCCGGCTGTCGCTCGACGCGGGCGGAGACCTCCGCACCGAACAGCGGCGCATGATAGGTCTCGGCCGCTTCGCGCAGGTTCGCCGGCGCCCCGGCCGGCTGCGGATAGCTCTGTTGCGGATAGCTCTGCGGCCTCAGCGCCGCCAGCGCGTCGCCGGCAACCGTCGTGGCGGCGCGGTGGCCCGCCTGGTGGAGCGCATGCTTCAGCGCCGAGACAATCAGTCCACGGACCAATCCGGAATCGCGGAAGCGCACTTCGGTCTTCGCCGGATGCACATTGACGTCGACGAAAGAGGGCGCGCAATCCAGGAACAGCGCCAGCGCCGGATGCCTGTCGCGCGCCAGGAAGTCTGCATAGGCGCCGCGCACCGCGCCGACCAGGAGCTTGTCGCGCACCGGACGGCCGTTGACGAAAAGGAACTGCATCCGGCTGTTGGCGCGGTTGTAGGTGGGAAGGCCGGCGAAGCCCTGCAGCCGCACGCCCTCGCGCAGCGCATCGACGGCTGCGGCATTGGCGGCGAAGTCGCGTCCCATGATGCGCGCCAGCCTCGCCAGCCGCATTTGCGCATAAGACGCGGATGCCCCGTCCGCTCCGGCCACGTCCGTTTCCGCCGGCAGGTCGAGCGCGCGCCGCCCGTCGAGCGTCAGCGTGAAGGCGACGTCGGGCCGGGCCATCGCCAGCCGCTGGACGACATCGAGAACCGCGAGTTCCTCCGAGCGCGCAGATTTGAGAAATTTGAGCCGCGCCGGCGTGGCAAAGAAAAGCTCGCGCACCTCCACTCGCGTGCCGTGCTGGCCGGGCGCGCGGAAGGCGGCCGGTCGGACATGGCCGCCACGTCCTGCCTCGACGCGGATCGCATGGGCCTCGCTCGTCGCGCTGCGGCTTTCGATGGCGAGCCGCGCCACCGCGCCGATGGAGGGCAGCGCCTCGCCGCGGAAACCCATGGTGGCGATGTCGCTGAGGTCGTCGCCGGTAAGCTTGGAGGTGGCGTGGCGCTCGACGGCCAGCGCCAGATCGTCCGGCTCCATGCCGCTGCCGTCGTCCTCGACCAGGATCAGCTCCGCCCCGCCCGCGGTCGCGGCGATGTCGATGCGCGCGGCGCCGGAATCGAGCGCGTTCTCGACGAGCTCCTTCACGGCGCTCGCCGGCCGCTCCACCACCTCGCCCGCGGCGATGCGGTTGATGGTGCCCTCGTCGAGCCTGCGAATCGGCATGGCGACAAGCTATTCCCTCTCTTCCGCCGGGGGGAGTGAGATTGCGTTCGGCTGCCGTTTTGCCCACTGGCAATTGCATCGCGATTCGATAAGATAACCCCGTTAGGTTGCATCGGAGGGGACCATGCTGACCATCGTGCTGCAGCGGCAGAACGAGACCGCGAACTCGACCTCGGGCGCGCTGTCGAAGGACGACGGCACGGCGCTTTGCGCGATCCTGGAGCGCGGCCTGCACAATGCGGACGGCCACCCGCGCATTCCCGCCGGGACCTACACCCTCGCGATCCGCCCGTTCGGCGAGAGCCATTTCGACGCCAAGCTGAAGGACGTGATCCCGCAATATCGCGGCATCATCCAGGTGCTCGACGTGCCGAACCGCACCGCCATCGAGATGCATCCCGCGAACGAGGTCTCCGAACTGCTCGGGTGCCTGGCCACCGGCACGACCGTCGCTCTCAACGGTGGCGACTACGAGGCGAGCGCCAGCCGCAACGCCTATGCCAAGGTCTATCCGCTGGTCCAGGCGGCCTGTGCCGACGGCGGCGCGCAGATCGAGATCCACGACATTGGGGCGCAGGCAGATTCCTGAGCCGGATCAGCCGCCCTTCAGATAGTCCCGCGCCAGCACCTTGCCCTCCTCGACGCCGGGCTGATCGAACGGATCGACGCCCATCAGCCGGCCCATCAGGATGGTCTCCAGCATGAAATGCATCATCAGCGCGCCGACGCTGTGCGCATCGACGGCGCGGAGATGGATCCGGCGCACGGGCCGGCCGTTGCGGCTCAGGGTCTGGGCGGTGGCGCGCGCCTCGGCATCGACGAGGTCGCCCATGGTCTTGCCGGCCAGATAGTCGAGACCGAGCGCCTGCGCGCGCTGCGGCGGCACGGCGAGACCTGCGCCTTGCGTGTCGATGGCGAGGATCGTGTAGAGCGACTTGCCCGGTCCGTCGCGGAAGAGCTGCAGCTGGCTGTGCTGGTCGACGGGGCCCAGGGCGCCGACCGGCGTCGAGCCCTGCCCGTCCTTGCCCAGGCTCTCCGCCCACAATTGCCGCCACCAGCCATGCAGGGTCGCAAGCCTGTCGGCATAGGCCCACAGCACCGTCTCGTGCAGTCGGCCCTCCTGGGCGAGCGCATAGTGCAAGGCAGCGCCGTCCGCGGGCGCGGACTCCGCGCCGTCCAGCGCCGCGTCGAGCGCGGCTTGCGCGCCTTCGCGCAGTGCCACGACATCGATTCCCATCAGCAGCGCGGGGAGCGCGCCGCAGACGGTGAGCACCGAATAGCGCCCGCCGACATCGCGGGGATGATCGAGCACCGCGCAGCCGATCTCGCGGGCGAATTTCCGCAAGGCGCCGTCGCCGGGCTCGGTGATGACCGCGAAATGGTCCTTGAGATATTTGCCGCCGCCGGCCTTGTCGATCGCGTCCGCCGCCGTCAGCACCTGCATCAGGGTCTCGGCGGTCCCGCCGGACTTGGAGATGGCGACGAAGCGCGCGGTCCTGAGATCGAGGCGCGAAAGCGCTTCCGCCCAGGAGAACGGATCGGGGTTGTCGTGGAAGCTGACGCGCGGTCCGTCGCGATCATGCGCTTCCAGCGCGGTCTTGAGCGCCTGCCCGCCGAGGCTCGATCCGCCGATGCCCAGCACCGCGATGTCGGTGGTATTGTGCAGCAGCTTCTCGGCCACCGGCCGCGCGGCGTCGAGGTCGTCGCGCCGCGACGGCACGCCGAGCAGCTCCAGCGAACCGTCGGCGCGCGCACGGCGCAGCCCGTCGAGATGGGCGGCGCAGGCCTTGCGCGCCGCGTCGAAATCCGCGCGCGGCACGGCGCCCTTTCCCGAAAGCGCGAGGTCGAGGGAAATCGTATAGGGAAGTGATTTCATGTCCGGTTCCAGGGTAGCACAAGGAAACGCAATTGCGCGATCAGGTTTCCCGCCGCCCGCGCAATACCGCGACCTACTTCTTCATCGTTCCCGCGACGACGATGGTGAGGCGGTTGGGGTCGAAGACGCGACGCGCGACGCGACGCACGTCGTCGAGCGTCACCGCATCGATCAGGCTGTTGCGCCGCGCGACGTAGCCGACATCCAGCCCTGCGCGCTGGAACGCTCCAAGCTGCGACGCGGTTCCGGTATCCGAGGAGAAGGCCAGCGGATAGGAGCCGGTGAGATAGGTCTTGGCGTCGGTCAACTCCTGCGCGGTCGGCCCTTCGGCGGCGAAGCGCGCGAAGGCATCGCGGATGGCGCTCAGCGTGTCGCCCATCGCGTCGGCGCGCGTCGCCACTAGGCCCTCCACGGTCGCGGCGCGCCGCATGTCCGACAACTCGGTCGAAATGTCGTAGGTCAGCCCCTTCTTCTCGCGCACGTCTTCGGTGAGCCGCGAGGAGGCACCGCCCCCGCCCAGAATGTAATTGGCGACATAGGCCGGGATGAAGTCGGGATCGTCGCGCATCACGCCCGCCATGCCGAAGGCGGCATTGGGCTGCGGCACGTCCATCGCGATGCGATGCACGCCCGCCGCGCCAAGCTTTCCGACAGGCGGCAGCGGCGGCAGCGGCTTGCCGCTCAGGGCGCCGAAGGTGGATTTGAGATAGGCGGTCAACGCCGGCGCGCCGATGTCGCCCGCCACCGCGATCTTCAGTCCGGCCCGCACCCAATGCGCCGCGGCAAACGCCTTGAGATCGCCGCGCTGCACGGCGTTCAATCCGCCGCGGTCGCCGGCGACGGGGTGCGCGTAAGGATGCCAGCCGAAGAACAGATGGTGGAACTCGCGTCCCGCGACCTCCGACGGGTCTTCGTCCTGGCGGTCGATGTTCTGCAGCATCTGCGCGCGCACGCGCGCGATGGCGTCGGCGTCGAAACGCGGACGCGTCAGCGCGAGCTTCAGGAGCGCGAAGGCGTCCTTCGCGTTGGCGCTCAAGCTGACGATGCTGACAACGGTCCAGTCGCGGCTGGGCTCGACCTCGAGCTGGATCGCCTTGTCGGCCAGCGCGCTGTGGAACTGGCGCCCGTTGAGGTTCCCGGCGCCCTCGTCCATCAGCGCCGCCGCAAACGCGGCGAGGCCCGCCTTGCCGTTTGGATCGTAGGCCGAACCCGCGGGGAACGACGCCACCACCGCGAACATCGGCAGCGTGTGGTCCTCGGCGAACCACACGTCTTCGCCCTTTTGCACCGCCAGCGGCTTGGCGCCGAAGGCATGGGCGGGCGAGAGCCAATTGATCAGTACAAAGACGAGCACGAAGAGAGCGGTAAACATCGAGCGGGATTTCGAAACCCCCTCACCCCCGCCCTCTGCCCCGGTGGGGGAGAGGGAGAATTTTTTGTGAGATATTTTTCCAAGACCCATCGTCACTTCCCCGGTGCCAAGGTGGCGGTGACGGACTCGCGCTTGATGAGGAATTCGCGCGCCGCCTTGGCGACCCAATCGCCCGTCACCGCCTGGACGCGATCGGGCCAGGCATTGACGTCGAAGGCGGTGAGCCCGATGGCGAGCGCCTGGCCATAAGCCGAGGCGAGCGCATATTGGCTGTCGCGGCGATAGGTGTTGGAGGCGACGAGCTGCGTCTTGGCGCGCGCCAGTTCCTTCGGGTTGGGGGGCTTCAGATAGGCGGCCAAGGTCTCGTCGATGGTGCGTTCGACGAGCGCGAACGGCACGCCCGGCCGCGGCGAGGCATAGACCGTGAAGCCGGTCGCGTCGCGGCGATAGCCGTCATAGCTTGCGCCCGCCGCCGTCGCGAGCTTTCGATCCTCGACCAGCCTTCGATACAGCGTCGCGCTGTAATCGCCGCCCAGGAGCTGGGCGAGCACTTCGAGCGCTTCCGCCTGTCCCGGCGCCGCCTCCGCGTAGGACGGCACGCGATAGCTGCGCATGAACAGCGGGACCTTCGCTTCCGCGCTCGTCATCGCGAGCCGCGTTTCCGCGAGCCTTGGCGGCTCGGCCACGAACCGATGCGACATCAGCGCGCGCGCGGGGGTCTTGGCATAAGCGGCCTGGGCATCGGCGCGCACGGCGTCCGCCGTCACGTCTCCGGCGACCACCAGAATCGCGTTGTTCGGCGCGTAGTGGTGATCGTAATAGTCCTGCGCCTCCGTCCGCCCGATGCGGCGCACCTCTTCGGACCAGCCGATCACCGGCCGCCCGTAGGGATGGGAAAGGAACAGCGCCGCGTCGATCTGCTCGCCGAGAAGCGCCTGCGGATCGTTGTCGATGCGCATGCGGCGTTCTTCCAGCACGACCTGCCGCTCGGTCGCGACGTTGGAATCGGAGAGATCGAGATTGGCCATGCGATCGGCTTCGAGGGCCATCGCCATGGGCAGCTTGTCCTTGGCGATCTGTTCGTAGAAGGCGGTGTAGTCGTGGGTGGTGAAGGCGTTGTCCTCGCCGCCGTTGCGGGCGAGCGTCTGGGAGAAGCGGTCGCCGGGCACCTGCTTGGTGCCGCGGAACATCATGTGCTCGAAGAAATGCGCCAGTCCCGACAGCCCCTGCGGGTCGTCCGCCCCGCCGGTCTTGAACCAGATCATCTGGGTGACCACCGGGGCGCGGTGATCGGGAATGACCACGACCTGCATGCCGTTCTGCAGCGCGAACTGGAACACCTGCGGGCCGGCGGCGAAGGAAGCCGTGGGTGAAAGAGCGAGCAAGAGGGCGGCAAAAAGGCCGACGAACCATCCTCCCCCGTTTACGGGGGAGGTGCCGAGCGAGCTTTTCGCGAGCGAGGCGGAGGGGGGAGTACACATCAGCCGCCCCCCTCCGGCGCTTCGCGCCACCTCCCCCGTAAACGGGGGAGGATTGTCCTCAAATGATCGAGAGAGTTGGGTCCCGTCAGAAAATGCCATCGAGCCAGCCGTGATGCTCCGACTTGGCATTGTCGTCATCCGAACGCTGGATGGTGGCGGAGTCGTGCGGCGCGTCGATGTCGCCGGCGGCCCTCTCCGCCGACAGCCGCTTGTCCTCGGCCTCGGCGTCGACCGGCGTGCCGGGAATCTTCTTCGACTTCCAGAACAGCAGCTTCTCAGTGAAGCTGTCGTCCGCGGCCTCCATCGCGCGGCCGTCGGAGGCGACCTCCTGGCGGATGGACGGGTCGGTGTTGACGGCGCCGGTTTGCGCGAGCAGCAGCTTCTCGGCCTGACTGAAATCGCCCTTGACGTTCTTGGCGGCGGCGGAAGGATCGGTGTCGAACAGCGCGGACTGCGCGTTGCTCGCCGGATCGGCCTGGTTCGTCGGCGGCGCGCCCTCGCGCGGCGGACGCAGATTGTAGTCCGGCGGCATGACCAGGGGCTGCTTGGTCACGACCGCGAACTCGTCCGGCGCTTCCTTGTTCAATCCCGCGGCGTTGCGGATGCCCTGGCAGCCGACGACGAGTCCGCATGCCGCGACGAGCAGCGCAGCGCGAAGGGACAGGCGCAATCCGAATGTCATGACCACTCCACTCTAGTCGCCGCTGCCCACGGCCTTTGCCTCGGGCTTGTGCAGCGCATCGTACAGCATCGCGATGACGCCCAGCGTGATCTCCACGTCGGCGACGTTGAACACATACCAGTCGAAGCCGCGGACGTAAAAGTGGAAAAAATCGGCCACCCGTCCGTAAACCATGCGGTCCAGCAGGTTGCCCAGCGCGCCGCCCATGATCAGTCCCAGCCCCAGCGCCAGCGCCCTGCTCTGCGAAAGCCACAGCCAGACGCCCAGGCCGCCCACCACCAGGACCGCGAAGAGGACCAGGAATGCCGGGCTGAGCCAGGAAAGCCAGCCATAGCTGACCCCCTTGTTCCACACCATGATGATATTAAAAAAAGGCAAGACGGGAATGACGTGGCTCTCATAGGGCTCGGACCTGAACCCCAGCCCGTAGAGCATGAAGAGCTTCGTCGCCTGGTCGAACAGCAGCGCCACGCCGGCGGCGAGCAGCCCATAGTCGCGCGCGCTCAAGCCCCACCTCATCCGACAGCTCCGGCGCAGCGATTGCAGAGATCGCGGTGGCGCGGGTTGGCGCCGACCTCCTCGAGGATCATCCAGCAGCGCGCGCATTTGTCGCCCCGCGCATGTTCGAAGCGCACCGCCACGCCCGGCACGTCTTCGAGGCGGAAGGCATCGTCGGGCGCAGCGACCCGGGCCAGATGCGCGCCGGAGGTGATGGCGATCTCCGCCAGGTCGATGCCTTCGAGCAGCGCCCGGTCGGCCGTGTCCTCCAGATAGACGAGCGGCGCGGCCTCGAGGCTGGCGCCGATCACCTTGTCGCGGCGCGCGACCTCGAGCGCCCCGGTGACGACGCGGCGGATGGCGCGGATGCGGTTCCACTTGGCGATCAGCTCCGCCGAGCGCCAGCCTTCCGGCGTGTCGAGGAACGTCTGCAGATGCACGCTGTCGTTCTCGCCGGGGAAGCGCAGCAGCCAGGCTTCTTCCATGGTGAAGCACAGGATCGGCGCCAGCCACGTGGCCACGCGGCGGAAGATCTCGTCGAGCACGGTGCGCGCGGCACGGCGGCGCGGCGCGGTCCGGGCATCGCAATAGAGCGCATCCTTTCGGATGTCGAAATAGAAGGCGGAGCACTCGTTGGTGCAGAACGAAAAGACGCTGTTGTAGACGCGATTGAAGTCGTAGAGCGTGTAGCTCTCGCGCACGATGGCATCGAGCTCGGCGAGCCGCGCCAGCATGTAGCGCTCGAGCTCGGGCATCTCGCCCGGGCTCGCGCGCTCGCTCTCCTCATACCCCGCCAGATTGGCGAGCATGAAGCGCACGGTGTTGCGCAGGCGCCGGTAGGCGTCGGAATTCGCCTGGACGATGTCGTTGCCCATGCGCATGTCCTGGGTGAAATCCGAGGCCGCCACCCAAAGCCGGAAGATGTCGGCGCCGTTCTTGTCGGCGATGGCTTGCGGCAGGATGACGTTGCCGACCGATTTCGACATCTTGTCGCCTTCGCGGTCGAGTACGAAGCCCGCCGTCAGCACCTCGTCGTAAGGGGCGCGGCCGCGCGTGGCGCAGCTCTCCAGCAGCGACGACTGGAACCACCCGCGATGCTGGTCCGAGCCTTCGAGATACAGATCGGCGTGGTCCTTTTGCGGCCATTGCGGCTCGAGCGGCTGCTCCACCGTGAAGACGTGCGTCGAGCCGGAATCGAACCAGACGTCGAGGATGTCCTTGACCTGCTCGTAATCGTCGGGATTGCGGCCGTTGCCCAGGAAGCGCGACGGCGGCGAATTGAACCAGGCGTCGGCGCCCTCGGACTTGAAGGCGTCGACGATGCGCGCGTTCACGTCGGCGTCGTCGAGGATTTCCTGCGTCTTCCTGTCGACGAAGATCGCCAGCGGCACGCCCCAGGCGCGCTGGCGCGACAGCACCCAATCGGGCCGGTCCTTGACCATGCCGGCGATGCGGTTCTCGCCCGAGGGCGGAAACCATCTGGTGTCGGCGATCGCCTTCATCGCGCGCTGGCGCAGGGTGCCGCCGCCCGCGATCTCCTTGTCCATCGCCGCGAACCATTGCGGCGTGGCGCGGAAGATCACCGGCGCCTTCGAGCGCCAGCTATGCGGATATTGATGGCGCAAGGTGCCCTTTGCCAGCAGCGCGCCGGCGTCGATCAAGGCCTGGATCACCGCGCCGTTGGCGTCGCCATCCTTCTTGCCGTCGCGCGAGAGGATGAACTTGCCGATCAACGATGGGAGATGGACAGCGGAGGTAAGCGTCCCATCTTCGGCCACCGTATTGAATGGATTCGGCGTATTAGCCGGAAACATGGATCGTTTCAGCTCATAGAGCCTGAAATCGTCTTCACCATGACCCGGCGCCGTGTGAACAAAGCCAGTTCCAGTGTCGTCGGTAACGTGTTCTGCCCACAAAAGAGGGACATCAAAGCCATAGTGGCTATCCAATTCGCGGAATGGATGGCCGCAAACAATCTTGCTTTCCCGGAACGTTCCAAGGATGGGCCATTCCACAGCTTCAGTGATCTTCGCGTGGCTTTTGACTGTCTGCGCCAGTGATGCCGCGACGATCAGTTTTTCGCCAACGCGCGCGAAAGAGCCTTCCGCAATTTCGCGAACTTCCAAAACAACGTACCGGATGGCGGTATTCCACGCGATCGCGCGATTAGCTGGGATCGTCCAAGGTGTTGTCGTCCAGATGATGACTGAAGCACCGTCAAGCTGTTGTGCGCTTGCTTTATTTTCGTGGCGAAGAACTGGGAAGCGTACATAGATCGTCGGGCTGGTTTTCTCGTGGTACTCGACCTCGGCTTCGGCGAGCGCGGTTTTCTCGACGGGCGACCACATCACCGGACGGAAGCCGCGATAGAGAAGCTTGTGGGCGACGAACTTGTGCAGCTCGGCCGCGATCACCGCTTCGGCGCGATAATCCATCGTTGTGTAGGGCTTGTCCCACAGGCCGATGCAGCCCAGCCGCTTGAACTGCCGCCGCTGGACGTCGATCCAGTGTTCGGCGAATTCGCGGCAATCCTGGCGCAGCCGCGCGATCGGCACGTCGTCCTTGGACTTGCCCTCCTTGCGGTACTTCTCCTCGATCTTCCATTCGATCGGGAGCCCGTGACAGTCCCAGCCCGGGATATACGGCGCGTCGTAACCCAGAAAGCCGCGCGAGCGCACCACGATGTCCTTCAGCACCTTGTTGAGGCCGGTGCCGGAATGGATCTCGCCATTGGCGTAAGGAGGTCCATCGTGGAGGACGAACAGCGGCCGGCCCTTGTTCGCGGCGCGCAGGCGGCCATAGAGGTCCATCCGCTCCCAGCGCTCGAGCCATTTGGGCTCCGCCGCCGGCAGATTTGCCTTCATCGGGAAATCGGTGGCCGGCAGGAACAGCGTGCCGCGGTAGTCGCGCGCGGCCGGCTCTTGGCCGCTGGTGGAGTGGGATTCGTTCATCGCTCTTGCCTGTGGAAAGTCCTGGAAAAACGCGTCGCGGAAGCCCGGCTCCGCCGCGAAAGGTCGCTAGCCGTTCCGGCGCGGAGCCGGGCGGCGAATTCGCGTAACCTCCAGGAATTTCGACATCGGCCTGCCTTCAAAACGGTGCGGCTTCATACCAGCGGCGTCCCCCGGGGTCCAGCGCGGGACGGAAGGCAAGAGGAATTCTACCCTCCCCTCGAAGGGAATTATGCACTTGACATATCGGACGGCGACATGGAGCGCGCCGCAAGAGGTACAGAGCCCTGACGAAGCTGCGGGCAAGATAGACCGATAGCGCTCCAATTATTCTCCGATCTTCACACGGTTCCATTCGAACTTGAAGATCGACTGTGCCTGTCTAACCACTTCGTCTCGAAGTGAATTGTAGCTTTCTGGAGCGCCTTGAATTCCGCTGCTCAAGGCCTGGAGGTGCGCCATTAGTTCGATGTGGCTGTCCTCATTTGGATTGAGACGCAGCTCAATCGCCGTGAAGGTGCGACCCGCCTCAAACATTAGCTTGTCCAACTCGTTCCCATCTTGCGGCGCGATGCCGTGTGCACGTAGCCAAGCCATGCGCTGGGATGCATTCAAATATGACGCAACGTCCTCGCGGAGTGCGTTAATCCAGGCCTGCCGATTGGTCGACCGCACAGATGCAAAAATCTGGCGTTCCGTAGTTTCGCGCTGCGCCGCAAGCTCGTCTTTTAAGGCTCGAGCATGTGCCTCACGATCTTTCTTCGACGCGCCAGCTTGAATGAGAGGGCCGAATATGACTGCAGCAAGTGCAATGCTCAGTGTGAGCCACTCTCGGAGATCGCTTACTGATGGAGGCGCGGCTACGATCATCCAGCCCCGAATCTGTGGATTCAACGCTTCTTAGCATTCTTTCGAGTCGCAGTCTTGCGGCGACTCACTTTCTTCTTGCTCCGAATTGTGCCGTGCCGGCTCGGCGGCATCCTACCGTGTTACGGACGATGGCATCGCGGTGGCGCCCGGCCTCCTTCTCTGAGTAACAGTCCGAGTCAACCATGGCCATACTGTAATGCAAACTGGACCAGTTCCGCCAATCATTATTGAGCGTCAATACCCTGAAGAAGAACGCACCCACATCTTCTTCTTGAATGATATGCTGATTTCACTTGGTTCCCTATGCAAGGAGTTTCAGGCTGCCTTAGCGCTATTCAACTTTGCACAAGAGGCCGACTCATGTGCGGCAATTCCGGGAATGCCGACAGGTATGTACTTCCTGATCTTAACAGCGCACGCCGCAGCCTCGGTCATCTATCGATTCAATGAGACCTTGGGCGCCGCCTCAATCAATCTCAATAAGAGCCCGTCTGTTCTTAATAAAATCGATATGCAGGCAAAGCGTGATGCAACGCGGCTCTTCAAAAAGCATTTCCCAGACTTCGCTGGCGCGAGACATAGCGGTCAGCATGAGGCTAAGCTTTTCGGAACGCACGATAACGCGATGAAGCACGCGGACCAAAAGGGTGTGATCGCCTACAATAACATAGCCGGAAACCAGCTAGTGACCGCGTATGAACGGAAGCAGATTATACTCGAAATTTCGGAAGAATCGCTGAGGAAGCTTTGCGAAGTGCGAGATGCTTATTGGGCTGTTTTTGCCCCGTTGGACCCATATTATGCCCCTAGAGATCAGGGCCCTGAGCAGAACCGCCCATAGAGAATCCGTGCGCTTTTGTGAAACCAGTTCACCCCGCGCCTGTCCCGCAGTGACCATGGAGCCTCGGTTCTGCCCTTGAGTCTCGGCCTGTCACGCATACAAGCTCTAGCGTGACAACATTCAGCATGTCGAGCGCGTACCCCCTCTGGGAGGGTAATTCTTTATGGAGCCCCCCATGTCCGATATCGACCAGGTCGTGGTTCCGCTGCCGACCAGCACCGGCGTGATCACCTATGCCGTGGCGCGGCTGGTGCGCGAGGGCAACCAGGTCTTTGCCGAGGCCATCACAGCGATTCCCGACACCACCTTCGTGCCGCCCAAGCGCGTCGAGCTGTCGCGCTACAGCTTGGCACAGATCAAGCCGGGCGCGGCGATGCGGCCCAACCTCTATCTCTATCAAGGGATGATCATGCCCGCCCCGGCGAAGCCGCATTGATTCACGATCGGACCGGCTTCTAGATCGTGACTTTCGCCAATATGGCCTTCGCGGCTTCCGCGTCCTTGGCGATCTGTGCTTTCAGGGAAGCGAGATCGGGCAAATTCATCTCGGGCCGCAGATAGGCGATCAATTCGACCGAGAGGTGCTTGCCGTAGAGATCGCCGGCGAAATCGAAGAGCAGGGTCTCTAGCAGCGGCACCTTCGACTCGAACATCGGGCGGATGCCGAAATTGGCGACGCCGTTGTGGCGCGCGACGACGCGCTCGTCTTCCAGGATCGAGGCGCGCACCGCATAGACGCCGAACGCGGGATGCAAGCAATCGACGAGGCGCATGTTCGCCGTCGGCACGCCGATGGCGCGGCCGCGCTTGTCGCCGTGTTCGACCCGCGCCTCGACCGCCCAATGATGGCCGAGCAGCCGCGCCGCCTCCTGCGGCCTGCCTTCGCGCAATGCGGCGCGGATCGCGGTGGAGGAGATCTTCTCGTCGCCGTCGCTCACCGCATCGAAGATCTCGACGCCGAAGCCTTCCATCTCGCCCATATAGGCGAGCACCGTGGTGTTGCCGGCGCGGCCCTTGCCGAACTGGAAGTCGCCGCCCACGACCACGCAGCCGACCGCGAGGCCGCCGACCAGGACGTCGAGCACGAATTCCTGCGCGCTTTTCGTCGCCAGTTGCGCGTCGAAGGGCAGCGCGAACATCGCGTCCACGCCGAGCTCGGCCAGCAGCCGCGCCTTGACGCGGAACGGCGTCAAGCGAAAGGACTGCGGCGACGGCCGGAAGAACTCCTGCGGATGCGGCTCGAAGGCGAGCACGCACAGCGCCGCGCCGCGCTCCTGCGCCTTGCGGCCGGCTTCGGCGATCAGCGCCTGATGGCCGCGATGGACGCCGTCGAAGTTGCCGACCGCCACCACCGCGCCCTGATAGGCGCCGGGAACGTCGCGATAGTGGCGAAAGATTTTCATGCGGTCCGAATGCGTGCTCCAGGGTCACCCTTCGAGGCTCCGCGCGCGTCATGCTGAGGTGGCCGCGAAGCGGCCCTCGAAGCACGCGCGCGAAGCACCTCAGGATGACGCAATATCCATACCTACCCCTTCGCCCGCGCCGGCGCCATGACCAGCGCCTCGCCTTCGACGACGGTGGTCTCGCCCACCTTGCAGACGCAATCGAAGAGGACGCGGCGCTTCTCGGCATTGACCTCGCGCACGGTGCAGGTGGTGGCGACCGTATCGCCGATGCGGACCGGCGCCTTGAAGCGGGTGGTGAGGCTCATGAAGATCGTGCCGGGGCCGGGCATCTTCATGCCCAGCACCGTCGAGATGTAGCTCGCCGACAGCATGCCGTGCGCGATGCGGCCCTTGAAGATCGTCGTCGCCGCGAAGGCTTCGTCGAAATGCACCGGATTGACGTCGCCGCTGACCTCGCCGAACAGTTCGATGTCGCGTTCCGTCACCGTGCGCGTATAGCCCTCGGACATGCCGGGCTTGAGATCGTCGATGGTATAGGTCATGGCCACCTCTGTTGTTCCGCGGGCGTCTTAGCGATGCGGGGCAGCGGCGGCAAGCGCGCCGATCGTCCTACCAGACCAGCCGCGGCATCGCGGCGCGCGCGCTGACGCCGGCTTCGGCAAAGAGCGCGGCCATGCGCACGGGCGTCACCGCGCCGATCTCTTCGCCATGGATGCCGTCGGCGATGAACAGCGCGTCGATGCCGGCACCGTTGGCGCCCTTGATGTCGGTGTGCAGTCCGTCGCCGATCGCGAGCCATCGCCGCGCCTTCGGCACCTCCGCCCGCACGATGTCGTAGATCGCGGGCATCGGCTTGCCGTAATAGATCACCGTCCCGCCGAGCTTCTCGTATTCGCTCGCCAGCGCGCCGGCGCACCAGATCAGCCTGCCGCCGCGCTGCACCACCCGGTCTGGATTGGCGCAGAGCATCGGCAGGCCCCGCGCCTTCATTTGCGCAAGCCGCTCGCGATAGTCGTCGGGCGTCTCGCGGTCGTCGTCGAACAATCCGCTGTTCAGGACGATCTCGGCGTCCTCGATTGCGCTTGCCGCGATATCGAGACCTTCGAAAATGCCGCGGTCGCGTTCGGGGCCGAGATGGAACATACGCAACCGGCGGTCCTTGCAGCGCCGCGCGAGATCGATGCGCGTGGCGATGCCGGACGTCACGATGGCGTCGTAGCAATCGAGCGGCACGCCGAAGCGGCGGAACTGCGCCTCCAGGTCGCGCTTGGGCCTTGGCGCGTTGGAGAGCAGCACCACCGGCCCATGCTCCGCGCGGAACCGCTGCAACGCCGCCGTCGCCTCGAGCCGCGCCGCCGTGCCGTCATGCAGCACGCCCCAGACGTCGCACACGAGCGCGTCGTAATCGGCCGCGATGGCGGAAAGGCCGGGGAGAATGGGAGGTAAATGCAATTTGGCCGCCATATTCGTTAACTTGTCCGCCTACTGACAAATATGGTGTTGATGATTCGCGCACTTACGGCATTTGGGCTTGCGGCAATAAAATTGCTGGACAAGGCTACGTCCGCCGAGTCTTGGACCGGTCGCCCCTGCCAAGGAAGACGACCGGCCCGGTCGCCCCGGGTCTCGACTGGCGCACCTTAAGGCCCTAGGCGGGTATCCAAGAGCCCCCTAGGGCCGCGCCGGATGTACCGAATCCAGCGTCGACGTCAGAAAGAGTAACATCGCTTAAGGCGACATTCACGCCAAAAGTTCGAAAACTCCGAACGCAGCGGCGACGCCAGAATCTGAAATCAAGTGCTGCTGCCTCCCCACATAGGGGAGGCCAAAATCACGCGCTCTTGCGGAAGGGGATGACGGGGGCGGCGGGTTCGGTCTTTTCCGGCTTGTCGTCGCGCACGGCGCGCGGTTCGCCGAAGAGATAGCCTTGCGCGAAATCGACGCCGTATTCGAGGAGCTGGACGACCGTCTTCTCGTCCTCGACGCGTTCGACGATGAGATTGAGGCCGTGGCGGGCGAGCAGGGTCTTGAAGTCCTCCGGTCCCACCGCGGCGCGGGCATGGCTCATGCCGCCGAGCAGCACGTCGGCGCGCAGCTTGAGGTGGCGGAAGCCGATGCGCTTCAGCCGCCCGAAATCGAGCGCCAGCGCATCGACGTGGTCCATCGACAGCGCGAAGCCGAGACCGGCGAGCACGATCAGGTTCTCTTCGCCCTTGGCGCCCGCCTTGGCGACAGCCTCCTGGCCGAACTCGAACACGATCTGGCCGGCGAGGTCCTTGTTCTGGCGCATGTATTCGAGGAACTGGGGAAAGAACTCGGCATCGGTCAGCGTATCGCCGGAGATGTTGCAGAACACCGCCACGTCGCGGTTCTTGTGCGTCAGGCGCCGCACGATCTGCACGCAGCGGAAGAGCAGGAGATTGTCGACCACGCTCATCAATCCGGCGGGTGCGGCAACCTTCATATACTGCGCCGGCATGATGACGGAGCCGTTCTCGGCGCGCAGCCGCGACAGCGCTTCGTAATAGCGCAACTTCCTCTGCGGCAGGCTGACGATGGGCTGGAGATAGAGATCGACCCGGTTCTCCTCCAGGCTGGCGCGGATGGTCTCGAGCAGGTCGGACTCGCCCATGCTCTCCAGATAGGCGCGCGCACCGGGCGCCTGCCCGGACGCGACGGGGGCCGCGTCGGGTGCGGCTTTTTCCGAAATGCGTCCCGCGAATTCGCGCATCAGGCTTTCCAGCACCTGCAGCTCGGCGACGATCTTGCGGCCCTGGGCGCTGGAGCGCGCCTCGGCCGCCTCGCGGATGACCTCCATCTTGGCCTGGGCCTCGCCGAGCGCCTGCTCGATCGCGGCATGGGCGCGCTTGAGGCCAGCGATTTCGCGGCCGGCCAGGCGCCGCTCGCGGCGCTGGTTGGCGGCCAGGCGGAGCTGGAGCGCGAAGAGAAGCAGGATCGCGAAGACTGCCGTCCCCGCCGGAAACCCGGCAAACAGCCCGACCGCCCCCCCGACCGCGGCGGAGCCGAACAGACTGATGATGGAGATGAGGACGCCGGCCATTTGCGGAAGTTTGCCGCTTGTGCGTTTCCAATCGGTTAACCAAACTCCCGGCCCGCAGGGAGAATTGCCGATGACCACCGCCTACGACTTCCAGTTCCGCTCCATCGACGGCGCGCCGCTGCCGCTCTCCAGCTTCAAGGGCAAGGCGCTGCTGGTGGTCAACGTGGCAAGCCAGTGCGGGCTCACCCCGCAATATGAAGGCTTGGAGAAGCTCTGGCGCGAGAAGCGCGACGCCGGGCTGGTCGTGCTGGGCGTGCCGGCGAACGATTTCGGCGCGCAGGAACCCGGCAGCGAGAACGAGATCAAGACATTCTGCGAGACGCGCTTCAGCGTGGACTTCCCGATGACAGCGAAGGAGCACGTCATCGGCGCCGAGGCGCATCCGCTCTATCGATGGGTCGCGAAGGAACTCGGCGAGGCCGCTGCGCCCAAATGGAACTTCCACAAATATCTCTTCGGCCGCGACGGAAGCATCGCCGGCACGTTCGGCTCGCGCACCGAGCCGGGGGCAGCCGATTTGAGGGAAGCGATCGAAGGCGCGTTGAAGTAGGCCAAGCACACTGATCCTCCCCCGTTTACGGGGGAGGTGCCGAGCGAGCACTTCGCGAGCGAGGCGGAGGGGGCGCGCCGCTTGCTCGCCCCCCCCGGCGCGGCGCGGCACCTC
>Ga0213880_10000023_pt1 | contig 30938 bp, 48 predicted proteins | sample BarmaccoBMER_R07_FD_165047 | JGI IMG/M metagenome (GOLD analysis project Ga0213880, IMG submission 165047) | Barbacenia macrantha exposed rock microbial communities from rupestrian grasslands, the National Park of Serra do Cipo, Brazil - ER_R07 ... | reverse complement strand
GACTGCCGCCTTCTTTGAAAGTGGCAACGTACCCGGACTTGACGTCTTCGCTTTCTGACGAATTGACCTTATCGTCCATGTAGTAGCGAAAGCGATACTCGAATGCCCATCGATGGCTATTGGCATCTCGGTAGAGCGCGCCGAAGAAATCGCCTCCCCCTTCGCCATCTGCCATGAACCAAAAAGAATCGACGTAACGGCGCGGCTTTGTTTGATAGCTCATCGCTTTGACTCCGGCAGTGCACGCAGCTCACGAAGCGCGATATCAATGGCATCACGCGCCATCAGAAGCGCGCTCTCTGCTTTTTCGAGTTGCTTGACCGGTCCGTCACCGCGCAAGCGTCGACCCTCATCCGCCAGAGCTTGACGGATCTGCCGCATGCTCTTGTGACCGCAATTGCGCGTCCTCAGCAAATCGACGACACGAAGCTTCTCGACGTCTTCGAAGCTCTTGCAACCAAGTCCGTCGAGAACGTTATAGGCTCGCGTCGGAAGGTCCGCAAGAAACTGCTCGAATGAGCGGTTCATTGCAATCCTCGCTTGATTTGCTCAAGAGCCTGAGACAATCGAATCATACGTGATTTGATTTTGTCATCCTTGTCCTTAGATGACATCATGACATCAATCACGTCACTCAATTGCGTTCTTGCACGCGTCATCTGTTTGTAATATGACGCTGCTCGCTCATTCGCATCGGCAAGCTTCTGTTTCAGTGTCAAGGCCATAACATTACCCTCCACAAGTAATGTCAGCATCATCGCTGAGAGGTGACTCTGAACGAGTGACTCAGTCCAAGCGTCTCGCAATACAGGCAGACCATTCTGCCTATATCATCCCGCTCAGAATCACCTCTCAACCATGACAACAGATTGGAAGGGGGAGACGCCAGGTTCCGAATCCTGCTCTGCTCCCCCTACCACGGGTGTTAGTGGTCGTACAAGGCGCCATCAGCCTGTCGTACCCACGAAATTTCGAACAAGCGCGTGCATTTCATCTGCGAGTCTCGCAACTTGAGTCGTGCTAGGCGCCGAATGCCTGCCGTACTAAGAGATGATCCAAGTGAATGCTCCTTATTGGACGCTGAAAGGCTCTACAGACACCCTTAGCCATTCGCGCAAGGTCAATCGCGCTACTCTATGGCGTGCGGCCTATGCCGAGGATTCGCTGCAAGCACCGGCATACACTTGCAAGACGATTCATACACGCTTTAGGGATGTGGAAAGCTGACTAGGCAATACCTAGTCTGTAGAGCCTCTCAACGCCCAATCGTTGCAGACTCGCTAGGCGCTGGCCAGCTTGGCTCAGCGCGCTAGCGATCTGCCCACCGCAGGTGTCAGTTGGCGGAGGCGCCTTCGGCGTTCTTTTTCTTCGCTGCCGCCTTGGCTTCCTTCGCATCGGCTTCCGCCTTCGCCTTAGCCTCTTCGTCCGCCGTCATGGCCGCTTCCCAGCCGTCACGTGCGGCCGTGACGATCATCTTGCGCTGATGCGCCGTGGCCGGCTTGTCCTTCTTTCCGCCGCTGAGCGGGATGCCGAAGTATTCGACCGCTTCGTCCCAATCGATGTGCTCCGACACGTCCGCGTGTCCGTTCAATTCGAGACGCGCGAGCAGTCCGCCGATCTTGCTGGCTTGCTTGCAAGACGTCTGTACCCATGCACTCGGCCCCTTGGACGTCTTCGACTTGTTGCCCATGAGGCTGAGGTACTTCTCGGTTTGTTCCGACACGGGGCACGCCGCGACTTCGACCATGTCTTTCACGGACAGCGGAATCGCCGATTCGCGCCATGCCGTGACGATGGGAAGCTCCTTCTTCTTCCCGTCCGCATCCGTCACTTCGACCTTCGCCTTGACTTGACGCATGATGCGAAGGAGGGAGTTGACGTACGCCTGATTGAGCCCGTACTCTTGGCTCACTTGCAGGTCGTTGATGACGGGCTTGTCCGCCCCTCCCGCGTAGTCGATGAGTGCATGCGCCAAGTCCGGTGCAGTCAGATTCTCACGCACCGCGTTCTCTTCGATGTTGATGCGCTTGGCGAAACGCCATGCACTCGACGGGGTGTCCTCTCCCGCGTTGATATGCAGCATGCCGCGCATGTGATCCTTCGGGAGAAACGAGTCCTTACTCCCCGGAAGCGGGATGTTCGTTCCCTTGCCGTGCAGCGCGGCGATTGCCGCACGTCGCCTGTACCCCGCTGCCAGGAAGTACGGCGTCTTCGCTCTCTTCTTCGGGTCGGGGTGCACGACGAGATCGACGGGCGTGTTCTGTCCGTGCAAGCCGATGGCTTGCGCGAGCCCGTCGATTCCCGTCGTCACTTCCCCTTCTGCCGGAGTCAGAAAGCGCTTGCTGCGCGCATTCCAGTCTTCGTCGAAGTCCACCTCGGACATCGAGACGATCATGATTTTGTTCGGGTCGATTTTCTGCGCGGCGTTCTTGTCGGTGCTCATGTGATTGTCCTTTTCTGTTTGGGATCCGTACCCGAGTACGGTTGTGCTTGGTTATATGATGCTACCATTACAAAGGTCAAGAACTATTTTTCGTCTCTCTCACGTCTCACGACAATCCAGCCGAAGGGAAAGAGACCGAAAACGAGAACCGTAACCCAGGCAATCAGCATCATGCGAGTCAGACGAAGCTCGGCGGAGATTCATTCATCCGCGGCGATCGAATGTGTGCGATATCCCCTCCCTTCCTGAGTGTACGAGCGACCTCTCGCCAGTAGATTGCCCAAAGAATCTCATGGAAAGCCCATGCAGGGCTATGACTTTCCAAAGCTTTGCGTGCCCATTCGACGCAGTTTCGGGCGAGGTTGTAGGCAACGTGAGCATTCATGCGTCGCACTCCTCGTATTCGTGCTTCCTGCCGGTATTGCAAATCGGCGTAAAAGCAAGGATTTCCGCCTTGGTCTTGTTGCACCACTTACACCTTTCGTGCGATTTCGGCGAGACGAGTCGCGTATCGTGAATGTCATACAACGCGTTGAGCGCATCTGCACACATGTCCGCGTTGTCCTCCGTCGGGCATACCGCGAAGTATTTACCCGTAGCACGGTTCATGACCGCCCACGAGTCGATCGGCAACTTGAGCTTGAAGAATTGCGGCGGTTCGTTGACCTTACGGTTTGCCATGTCTCACCTCGTGCAAGTCAGACGAACGGGTTAGCGATCGATTCAAGAAAATCGTAACGTCGGCATTATTCCGTGAGGAATTACTCCTAAAATCGTTGCATGCCAAGCAAAAGTTTCAAACGACGTGCAAAGTGTACGATTCGGCGAGGAGTACCTACACACCGTCTACCTTTCGCCGCTTGACAACCTTTCGCTGGACAAGGAATCGATAGATCAAGGTGGTATCGAGCTTGTGGAGTTAGTTTCGTCCACTCAAAGCGTGTAATCATACCATTACTCCAACGTGTCAAGCTCATACTCAGTAAAATCGACGTCGGGTTGTTCTAGAAGCTCTTGTGTTGCCGCCAACATTTGGCGCGCTTCGTTGCTCAAGAGCGCCTTTCGATAGACGGCTGATTCGACGTTACCGGGCAAGCGACGAAGCGTAAGCCGTTGCCCATCGGGCGCAACGCCCGCGCGCTTGGGCATTGGTGTGAATGTCATGTCGACGGGACGTGTAATCCAGTCGCCATAGATGGGCATGAGGTGCCCCTCTTGTGCCTTCTGTCCGCTTCCTTTCCCATCGGCTCGGATGTACTGATAGGGCCCTCCCTTGGGCCCAACGCGTCGAATGCTCGACTTCGCACCGCAGAAACGCGAGACGCTTGCGAGCTTCGCAACGGCCGTAATGCCTTCACGCTGATAGCACTCGACGATGAGACGATGGTATTCGAGCACAACACCCTTACCAACACCGCGCCCGCGCACATCATCAATCTCGTCTTTGGTAGGATTGAGCGGGAAGTAAATTCCAGGCCGTGCGCAGAAGACGCCTTGCGGAACGACCTTTCGCTCCCATCCACCGAGCGGCTTGCGAACCATTCGATCGGCATTCGGATTCTTGAGCAAGCGCTTGGCGTACTCCGCCTCACTGTCAATAAGCTCCCACGTTCCGGTATCACGCGGCTTGGGGCATTGGATATCTTCGCGTGTATAGATGCCGTCTGTTGCGACCATGAGCAAGTTCGCACGATCTTGATGCAACGCAAGCACATCAAGCGATTGAGCGCGCGTGCCTGACGTGATGAGACCCGCCCATATCCAAGAATTGAACACGGCGTTTCCGACGCTTTGAGCAATCTTGCCGTAACACGAATTCGCACCGAGCTTTAGAACAATACCCGGACCCTCCTTCCCGAGCCGCACGCGTTCGCGATAGAATTCGGGCATGCGCTTGAAAGGCTGACAGTCGCACTCGCGATGGTAGACCCATGCACCGCGAAACACGATCGACGACGGAAAGAGCCTCTCGCCTGAACGAAATTCATCTTGCCAGACATATCCTCCGCCTGAATAAGACGGATAGCAGATAGAACCGTCAATCGTACGGAACGGAAATGGACCCCAATCCCTAATACCATCATTATCCGCCAAGCCGTAGTAGACAAGCGCATGTGTTGCTGCATCAAACTTCGTGCGCTCTTCCGTCCACTCCCATTGCCCATGTTCCAAACACGGCAGCCAACACAATTGATAGGGATAGGCGCTAGAGATATCGAAGTTGAACACCGGCCCTTCGATGACCCCGACGACGCTATTCTCGAAGCGCCCTCCGAAGAATGCCATCGCGACGGGTTTGATCATCGCGTTTGGTGTTGGGCGTATCTTCTCTTTGATGCCCATTGCGGTAAGCATGGCACCGCCCGAGCTTCCGGCGCCATGAAACGAACGAAGCTTCAGTTGTACCGCCTCATGAGCGTCAACGAGCTTACGGGCCAATTGAGCCATGCACACGCATTCTTCGCGGCAGTATTCGCGTACTTCGTCGCGATTGAGCTTGTCGAATTCGGCGCGCTTCTCTTTCATGGCCTGCATGCGCTCCCAAAGCGTTTTGCTGCCGACCGACCATGCTTGCAGTGCCTTGACGAATTTCGTTCCGTAGAAGCGAAAGATGTCCCATATCGTGATGCTGCGATCGCCTTTGGCAATCGTCATGCGTCCGCCCATCAAATCAATCGTATAGCCGCGCCAGTGAATGGGACGATTGCCTGCATGCTCACCGCGGCGTGCACGAAGCTCAGGTCTGAACAGCTCGTAGATATCTTCGTTCGGTAAGTCTTCAAGTATCTTCGTCCAGTCATATCCGAGCGCAAATCCAAAGGTGGACGTGCGGCGCGTCGGTAGATTGATGATAAAATCAAGACAGCGCTCGGACGAAAGGCCGTTCATGTCTTCGACGTACCAGGCACGCTCGCCGCTTTCCTCGGCAGCTTGAAGAAGCACATAACGGTGCGGTGCGCGGCCTTGACCTTCGCCATCGAGTCCAAGGAAAATGCTTTCGCGCGACTTATCTTGCTTTCGCGCGAGGTACTCTTTGGAACGCTTGACATGTCGATAGGCAGGCAAGCCGCAATCAGCGCATGGGTCTCCCTTCGCCTGATGACGTACGCGATGAACGAATGCGCTGCGCCCGCAAAGCTCGCACGGATGGCCGATGGGATTGTGATCGGGCGGTGCGGTCATACTTACCCGAGATATTGATAGCCGCCAATGGTAGCATTACAGTTAGGGCATTGTTCCAATCGCCCCACACTTGACGTCTTACACACGTAACATCGGCTAATGGTCATATGCGGCTGCAATGCAACGACAACCTTACCGAGCGTCACGAACGCATGATAGAACGACATGACGTCAGGCCCGAGATACACAATAGCACTGGCGGCAGGTGGACTCTTGGCGCGTTTCGGTCCTTCGAATTTGATTCGCTGCTTGGGAAAGCAGATCGGAAACGCATAGAGCGATTGAAACCAATCAGTTTCGATACTGGCGTTGACGAGCAAAATCGCGCTCTCGACAAGATTGGCGGAGTACGCGCTTTTGCGGTAGCTACTCACGAGTTTATCGACCCATGCATGCACATTGGAGTACGGCGGATTATGAAAGATTCGCCCGCTCCACGGTTGAACGAGTCCATCCTCTTCGCGCGTATAGATTTTCTTCGCGCCTACCGTCATATTCGCAATCGCACACGATGCGGGATCGAGATCGATATCACCGAGCACGCGTTTTACACGTTTGATGATATGCGCTGGCGTATACCACTCATCCGAGTATCCGGTATTGCTCTCTACGAGATTGCTCATTCAAGCTCTCCACTGTCGACTTGATCGCGAAAATCTTGATGGTCAGGAAAAAGTTGTATCCTTCCGCATGCCATCATCGGTGTAGGCACAGTGCGCCCGAACCGCTCCTTTTCGCTAATGGTAGTATTATCGTTGTACAACGGATCAAGGCCGAGTGTTTCTCTCAACGCGTCAACGAATTCCCAAAGCTTTCTGGCCTCTAACCCGACGGACATAGCTCAGTCTCTTTCTTGAGCTTACGATGCTTGCGCATCATCTCGTCTCTCTCATGGCGTATGATGCGATGGCATTCATCACAAATGCCACTCGTTCGTTCCGTGCGCTCATGGCCGCATCGCGAGCACTTGGGACGATGCTCGATGGTGCATGAGCGCATCGGAAACTCCCCGCCCGCAATGCGCCAGGTATCTAACCGTTTTGCATCGGATTGACAGAAGGAGCATGCGGCGCGCGCTTGCTCGTAAGGCGAGATGCGTTTGATTCGCTCTTTGGTACGCGGCGGAGGACGCTGGAAACCGAGCCGTTCTAGTAACGAATTGCCATTCATTTTGCAGACCACGTTTTTGTGTCTGCCGTACGTGAGCACGATCCGCATGCGGGATAATCATACGGATCGAGAGCCTTGCCGTCATTGCATACGAGGCATTGCGGTTCTCGCGCATGACCGCAACATCGGCAGTGGGACAGCTCTTCTTTGGCGCTGCCATTGAACACGTTACAGTGTCCGCAGAACCATCCCGGCAACACAAGGCCCTCGGTCATGACTACCCCTCTGACGACTCGCTATCGAGACGTTCGATCCATCCGACGATGACGGCGGCGCACTGAATCAACTCTTTGCGTAGCGCTTTCTTGCGAGCCGCAATGCGTTGGTGCCATGTCTCGTCATTCGAGATATGCAAGCGCGCCTCGGCGATGATGATCTCGACGACTTCCTTGGCAGCCTCGCCAATCTCTTCGGACAGAACCGCCATGCATTGGGGCTCGGTCATCTGATGCTCACCGCGTGTGGCGCATGTGCTCAGGAACTTGCCCTGCAATCGAAGTTGCTCTTGGCGATTGCGCTCGTTCCGAATTTCGGTGAATACGCCTATACGGACGTAATCGGTGAATACATCTGCCGGAACGCCGATACGCGATGCAGCAGTGCGATAAGGATCGGTTTCTTGTGCGCTGGCAGGTGCATGATCACAACCCGCAGTGCGACACATGCAGCTACTTATTCCCGAGCTTTCGCAATGACTGCCCTGACAATCTGCGCATAGACCCATGGTTCTGCCCCTTTCTAATGCTGCAATTATGACGACATGGCACCTTGACGTGACTTGAGTGCATTACGCTCCCATTCACGTCCTTGCGCTTCTGTCTCACGCTCCACGTTTGCAAGAATAGCGTCAGGCAATACCTCACGAACGAGCGCAAGCGCTTCGAGTTGTGAGGCGGCATACATGACGAAGCATCGTTTGCCGTCATCAGTGCGATAGATGAAACGAACGATCATGGCATCACCTTTGTATGAGGCGGAGGAGGCTCGCTCAACACCGAAGGGCCGCAATGCACAAGACCGCCGCATCCGTACTCACAACGCGGCCTTTCCTTCGGCACTTCGTTGAAGACGAATACCGTACCGCCATTGCGACAAACGAAGAGATAGGCGTTACGTTCAACGCGTGCAGGCGGCGCAGAGTAACCGTCAATCGTCGTCACTGCGAGTTTCATTGCGGGCGACGCTCACTGATGGCAGCGTCGTCGAGCGTCGCGAGGACACCTCGCAATCCGGCGACAAGACACTTTGCCGAGCAAGCGTCAACGGTCCTCGTGCCTTGATTCGCAAGTGCACGAATGGTGATTTCGACCCAATCATGCTCCAATGCGGTCAGCTCTTTGCCGCATGAATCGCAGATGGTAATGACTCGGGTACTCATGGGTACAACCCTCCACGGGTAATGTCAGAATTAGAAACCTTCAGGAACGTGGTGTTGCGGGCTCATCCAAAGATCGTAGACGTCTTTGATCTCCATTCCGAATTCCTCGGCGGCGATCATGGCGCCTTCGTGGAAACGGCCTTGGTCCTCGGCGACGCAAAGCATTTCGAGCAAATCGATGGCGCCATCGCCAGTCGCTCTCAATCCTTGGAGCACTTCGAGACGCACTTTGGCAGCATGATCGTACTCTTCGCCAATCTTCCACTGGCGACCGTCACGCGTGATTTGCGCGACGCCAAGCTTGAGATTGACGCCTGCTGCTACTCCCCAGTTCACATCCTTTCGATATTTGGGATCATGCTCGAAAAGATATTCGTGACGTTTGACGCGTTTTTCTGCTTCGCGCGCACGTCGAGTGTCCCACCCTTTACGGTGAGCTTCACTAGGCACCTTGCGACGTGTCGGTTTACCCTTGGACGCCTTTGACTTCGGTTTCGGCGATTTTGTTTTGGGTAATGACCGCTTGTCAGTTTTTGCGCTCTTCGACTTCGGGAGCTTGACTGTCTTTTTCTTCGTCTTTTTCGGCGCGTGTTTCTTTGCGGCCCGCTTACGCGCGGCCATTCAGTTGCGATGTCACGTGACATTCTCCGCAGAATGACAGGATCGCGTATCGGTACAGGCGCCCTTCCCTTCCTGTACTTCGGACAGCGAGTCTGTCCGGGTGCCCCTGGGACACCAACCCTCAGTAATCAGACTTAGGCAGTCTGATTGCCGCTCGTCTCTTCCGCTTCTTCCGTCACGATGATGAGCTTTCGTAATGCCGTCATCAACGTGTCGCATGCCTCGATGACGTCCCCCGCCGCTTTCGCGTCGATACCCGGATCGAGTGCAAGCGCAGTGCGCAAGCGCGCTACGACTGCCGCATCACTGCGGAGCTTTCGCGCTGTCCGTGAATCGATAGGGCGCGGCATGGGCGGCTCAGAACGGAATCTCGTCGTCGACTTGCGGCTTGGCCGGAGGAAGCGCGGGCATTCCACCGTTCATCGCAGGCATGTTGCGCTCGCGCATTGTCGAGCCTTGGCTGATCATCGCTTCTGCTGCGCGCTGGCGACGCTCGTTCAAGATGCGTTGCGCCGCATCGGGAACGCGGAGAGACCAGTCCCAAATCGTACGACGACCCGCGGCGGTTTTGATGGCGCGCTTTCGAAGTGCTTGAACGACGACGGGAATTCCGATGTATCGTTCCAAGCGGAGCGACTGATACACGGAGCATGTGAAGAATTCGCCTTTCTTCACGAGCACGGGCTCTGCATCGTCGCCGCCACCTTGAAAGCAGGGCGTATCTTGACCCGCTTGGATGACGTAGCGCGGAAACTCCGGGTCACCATCGTCACGGCCGATCACGCGGCCGTAGAAGCCTTGTGCGATCCCTTGATCCATTTCTTCTTCGCTCGGTTTCCAGTAGGGGGGCATTCCCGTTTGTTCGTCGACGAAACTGCCCTTCGGTGCCTGGAAACCCTTTGCGGTGTCTTCGCTCATTGTCGTATTCCTTTGGTTGTGGGTATCAAGCTAAGCGTCCACGGTTCATTGAACGGGTTTGAAAGCGCCGCAACCGTTTTGCAGTTGCGGATGAGGTTGTGTGGGATGATGATCGATGCGCTTCTCGCCGCATTCGCAAACGGCTTGCAGATCGATCGTCTCGGTTTTGGCGACGGTAGTCGGTTGCGTCACGGGCTTGGATGCGGCAGCTTTGCCCGGATTTTTCTTCACGTCTTCGACCGCCGCTCGTACCGTCGTCAGATTGCCATTCGGGTCCGCCTTGCCTTTGGCGCTAATGACAGCATCACGGATACGCGGGTCGACCCAGTTCTGTTGCCTTTCGAGATAAGCGAGCCAGCCGTGCATCCAGGCAATGACTTCGGCTTCCTTGCCTCGCTCGAATACCAATTCCAATTCGGGTCCACTTGATCCGAGTGTCCACTGAAACACCGCACCGGGCGGCGGACGTACGAGCCATGCGTTGTGCGTGACGCTTGCGGGCATTGCATTACTCCGTTTTTGCGGTTATGCTTACGCGACGGCGCCACTCTTGACGCTCATCGATCGTAGGAAACTCAACTGTAACAGAGTTATTCATAACTGTCAAGCATTATTTATAACTCATAATTCCCGCATTACCGTGGAGAACGTCAATGCTATGCGCACGATGTCAAGCACCGCTTCCGCCTAGTCGGTCGAAATGTCCACTTTGTGGAATGTGGAATTTCGGCGATGAGGGATTGAAGGCCGATGCGCTCATGTCTCTATCGGACGTCAAAGCATCGGACGTTCAACGCTACGAGACTGGCATCTGTGATCCCATCTTTGGCAAAGACGCTGCAACAGGGAAGTGCGGTATTCCTACCATTAGTGTCACGCTGCTAGGCGGCTCTCCCGGTGCAGGCAAGAGTCGTGTGAGTCTTCAAATCGCCGATGCACTTGCCAACATCACACAACGCGATACGTTGCTTTTACCGAATGAGATGAGCGGACCTGAAATCAAACTCTACGCCGATGCGATGGGGTTGAAATTCACCGATCGCATTCGCATACCTTCCACCTTTGCCGGGGCATCGGCCATCTTAGGTGTTGGTTTTCTCGACTTGGTAAAGAAGCTCAATCCAGGTTGCGTCATTCTCGACTCGTTGAGCAAAGCCACAACCGATGAACGTGAACGCGTCCACATCTGCAACGAATTGAAACGTGCTAGCGTGCTTGTCAAAGCGCCTGTCATTATCATTGATCACATCACCAAGGAAGGTGACTTCGCAGGCGTGATGACATTGCAACATGACGTCGATAACGTCGTGACGCTCATTCGACTCGACGATCAATTCCGTGAGCTTTGTACCTGGAAAAATCGCTTCATGAACGGCCCTACGCCATATCGCTATTATATGCGCACATGCGATGCCGGATTGGTTCACGATGCCCAATATCAGGCGCTCATGGACCAAAAAAGTGCTTGACAGCCTCATGTGCACATGGTACGCTTGAGACTGACAGCAAGGGTCTTTCCTAACCCGAGCTAATGACGGCATTACCCCGCGTGTCGTCATGCACTGAAGGAAAAAGGTACACCGCATGTCCGAAGGCGCACTCACGAAATGGTACCGTCAGGCCATGGGAACGGCAAGCGATGCCGGTCTCAAGGCGGGTCTCAGCCGCAAGCACGTCGAATCCGCGGGTCACGGGATTCGGCAGTACGCGGAGTCACTGCTCACCGGAGCGGTGCTCGGCGCGGTTCAGGCCGAAGGCGTCACTGGCTTGGACGTCAAAGGTGCTCCACTCGACGGCATTCTCGCAGGTGCGGGATTCGTCGGTTCGATCATGCTCGCCGACGACGAAAACGGACTCGGACACGATGCGCGCAACGTCGGTGCTTCCGCGCTGAGTATCTTCACGTTCCGCAAGACGGAAGCGCTTTTGCACGAAAAGAAGAAGCTCGCGACGATGGCCGGCGAAGGTGGCGAGGGTGACGAAAAGGTCGATCTCGGTGCCGACGAAGACGACCCGATCGTCGCGGCGGCGCGTCAACTCACGGCAGCCTGAAAGCATTCAGCGGCGAACGCGCGAGCGCGCCTTTTGCGCGTTCGCCTGCCGCTAATGCCTGTCGAGTCGCCCTCCGCGGTGCTTCCTACACCTATGCGTTGGTGCGTAGCGTTTAGGAGCGGGGTGCTTTGCGGTGTCCCATCCCTCACGATCTTGCTCCACGGGAATCGTGCGGGACGGGTGGCTCGACAGGCGCTAGCGGCGGATCGCAATTGCGACCGTACGCAGAAAGAGAATGCAATCAGATGAAACATTCCTCGCACTCGCTCGCGCTCCGTGACCCGGCCCTCGCCGCGCTCGTCGGTGCGCTTCCCTCGGCAGGCGACGACTACGGGTTCGAACCCGAAGGAACGTCGACCCGCGACTTCGACACCGAATTCGGTGACGACTTCGGCGGCGACGACTGGGGCGACGACTACGGCATCGACTTCGGCATCGACTTCGGTGCCGAGACGGCGATGGCGGCGCCCGCGGCCCTCGCGGCGGCGGTTCCGCGTCCCACGCAGGCGCAAGCCCTGCAACTGTGGAACGCGCATCACCAAAAGGCGGCACGCGAGCGTCATCGCATGTCGCTGATCGAGCCGAACAAGGGCCTCTCGACGAAGATCGAGCGGTACGCGTTCGCGGTGAACCAAGCGCTCACGCTCGGCGTGGCGGCGGCGCTCACGGCGACGAACAACCCGGACGTGAACATCCGTCCGCAGCGCATGACCACGAACGTCCCCATGCCGGGCATGGTGACGATCAGCGAGATCAAGGTCGCGAACGTGAGCGTGAGCGTCGGCGGCATCCTCGATGCCTTCGACTTCAACGCGAACGGCGTGGGCCAAACGCTCGACATGCCGACCCTCAGCCCGGCGAACCGCGCGAGCCTGCTCGGCGCGTACACGGGCGTGATTCCGCCCGCGTTCATCGGCGGTGCCACGTTCCTCTTCGTCGCGTCCTTCAAGGGCCCGGCGACGATGGCCGCGTAATTGCGGTCGGTGAGGTAATGACGGAATTAGCGAGCATCCCACTCAGCTAATCAGTTAGAACCGAGCCATAGCGGAGAAGTTCCTAAAGGAGCAAGGAAGCCTACCCCAATCCTTTAGGAACCGAGGCTGAGAGGACGACAAGGAAGAGGCATCGTGCAAATCACCTTCAATTTTCCCCATGTATTCACTCCCGCTGCCGATAGCACGGAGAATGCCGAGGTGTTGCAAGCCACCCTCGAATACTGGACGAAGGTGAATGAGATTTACCTAAAGCGTCACCCCGATACTCCGACACTCGACAGTATGATCAAGTCGGGTCGTGTGCATTACGCCCGTACGAAGGACTGGGATTGTATTCCCGGTTTGTACGCGAGAGGGAGTGGCGATTGCAAAACACTGGCCCCTGCGCAGGCTGCCTTTTTGCGCCGCGCGGGCATTCATTGCCGCATCGTTTTTCGTTGGGTCGTTCGAAATGGGCGACGCGAGTTTCACATTCTCTTGCAGACACCAAACGGATGGCGCGACCCGAGCAAAGAGGCGGGAATGGGCGCGCAAGAGAACGCACGATATTGAGTTTGCCTTTCTCATTGAGTGAGCCTAGCAATCCCCCAGTCGCTCACCTGGGCACAAGTAGCTAGTCAATGGGAGAGGCGTAGTTGTCGACAGTCAACCATCAATCAAACGGAGATCGAAAGAGATGAACAACAACCTTCTGTTCAACGCGGCACTGGCAGGATTCCTCGAATCGGTCGAAGGTGGACGAAGCTTCACATCGGCGACATCGGGCGACTATGCAAGCGTGGTGAACGCGGGCGTCACGTTCGCCACGGCCGTCGATGCACTCGTTCCGACCGACGGATCGATTTCGGCGGGTGGCGGCGCGGCGCTCGCGACGGCCGCGTCGGACAACGTGGCGATCAGCAAGTGCGCCGCAATGCGCTCGGCAGCGGCGGCAGCGTTTCAAGGCAAGGCAACGCTGAGCACCAATGCTCCCGACTACACGCTCATCGCCAATGCATGTGTCGCGCTCTACACTCGCGCGATCGGCGCGATGCTGATTCCCTGATCGAACGAAAAGGGATTACGCACATGCCTGTGCCTTGGATTCCGGTTTTCATCGTTGGGCTTGCAACGGCGGCATACGTCCGTGCGGGCAAGCGCACGGCGAAAGGCGTGCTCACGCCCGAGCGTGAGGCGGTACTGAAAGCCGCGCTCGAAACGGTCCAAGATCCTGCCAAGCTTCGCTCGCTTGCGGACGTATACGAAAAAGAAGGTCTCAAAGATGAGGCCGAGCTTTTGCGCAAGCGGGCAAAGCTTCGCGAGCTTCCCAAAGCAGTCAAGGATGCTCGTCAGGCGGCGTTTCGAGAGACACTCAAAAGCAAAGATCCAGTTGCCGTGCGTCGAGTGGCGGCAGCGTTTCGCAAAGAGGGGTGTACCGGCGCGGCTGCCAAGCTCGAAGAGTACGCCAAAGGTCTCGAAGTCGCCGCCAAAGCGGCGTAATGCTCCCATTAGAAAGGTTTGAATCATGTTTGGAATGGTTGCAGGTGCCATTGCCGCTGCTTTCGCTGCCGTAGGCATCGGATACGCCGTCACACACAAGAAAGGGAAGCTCACTCCCGCGCGCAAGGCAATCTTTGACGCGGCCATGGCATCGCTCACCGATGCCAACAAGCTTCGCCAGCTCGCCGACACATTCGAAGCGGAAGGGTTGCCGGATCAAGCTGCCGCGCTCCGCAAGAAAGCGGCGAATCTCGATCTGCCGCCTGCCAAGAAAGATCAGCAGCGTCAAATCCTCAACACGGGTTTGAACATCACGCGAACCGACCAAGCGGCGCAGGTTCAGAACCTTGCCAACGCGTTTCGCGATCAGGGCGCTACGAACGCGGCAAATGCGCTCGATCAGCATGCGTCCGACTTGCGCCAAGCCGCGGCACAAGGCATTCCGCACGCGCCGGTTGCCGGCACGACGACGGGCCCGAACATCACGGGTCCAATCGTGCACGACACGAGTGGCGTTCACGAGGCGACGGGACCGATGCCCAGTTCTTCGGGCGGCAAGGTCGGCGGCGATCGCGTGATTGCCGAGGGCGAGGAAGTTCACCCTTCGCCGCATGCGAAGGTTCACGGCGACCCGCACTTCGATGCGTAGTCGTGCTTTGGTCAAGTCGCCCAAGCAGCCGAAAGGCGGCTTGTGGACTGCCGCGTGCGATCTTGTCGATCGCGCGCGTGCAGGCGACCAAAATGCGATGGCCATCCTCGCGCGTGTCGGTGAGAACGCTCGCAAAGGCGAGCTTCGCGCCAAGATGACGGCAAGCATGGTGCGACGATACGTGAAAGAACGCCCGGCTGACATGGGTTTCGATTCACCTCCCGCGCCTATCATCAATCAGAGGTGTCTTTGTGCGCTCGCGAACGAAGACAAGCTCATTCCCGCACTGCGCGCGGCGCTCAAGTGCCAAGATGGTGAAAAAGCTGCCGTGGTCGTTCTGGCCAATGGTCAGTATCAGCTCACCAATGGCACGATTCAAAACTGGGGCCTTTCGTGCTTTGGCTCTGACGATGCCACGGAACAATTCTACTGGGGCATTCGACTCAGTTCGGCCGAGCCTCACGAGATTGCTCCGAATGCATCCGAGCCGTTCGCAGTCGGTCGCATCGTCGGTCAAGCGCGTGCCATTCAAGCCGTGAGAATGGGCAAGCCAATCGCGCTTCTTTCGCAAGCCGCGGCGTGGGAATTGGGAGAGGCGGCATAACCATGAGAGAAGAAGGTCAATACGCACGTCGAAGTCAGCGCGGCCAAGCAGCCACTCTCCGCACGGCAGATCCGTCGAAGCGCCTCACCATTCAAAAGGACCCGGACACAGAGGCGCGGACTCATACCATCACCTTCGGTATCGATGCTCAGCCCGCGGCCAGCAAATGGATCCGTATGGCCGAAGCACTCATCAGTTTCACCGTGGACGGCAACACGGTGACACGTCGTGTGAGCGTCATCGAAGGTATGAGTGTTTCGTGCGTTGGACAAGGCGTAAGCGCCATTGTCAGCGATGTGAGTTTGCCTGATCCAGCAGGTGCCACGGCGCCTGAGGATTACGGAGTGGTCGCCATTCTCGCACCGGGTACGCGAGGCTCAGGCTCTCAGCCACCTGTACTCATTCCTGCCATTCTGCCAAGCACGTTGCTTCTTCCTCCGGGCGGAAGCGTCGTCGTACCCATTCCGTCCGATGCGGGCGCAACGAGCGTGGGAGTGACGGTTTACGACACGGCGTTCGGTGTCGTTCCCGAGAACGTGCCTGAAGTCGCACAACGCATCGGTGTGACGCCTTTGCGTCGCTACGACCCGCGCAATGCAGGCTCGCTCTTCATTCCTCTTGCGCCGGGTGCTACGAACATTCAGCTCACCAATCATTCGGGCGTGCTGAGCCTTCAGTTCTCGCTCACGTTCGGAATCGACGGGTGATGTCATGACGATTCTCGGAATGGCCACGATTGCCGAGCTTCGCGACTTGCTCAAGGCGAAAGACTACACCATCGATCAGTTGACCGAGGCGTGGACAGGTTTTCTTCCGACATGGGCGCAACGCGACTTGACGGGGATGCAGGATTATCAACATGATTTTGATGCGCTCGTCAGTCGGTATCAAAAGGCACGCGCGAGAGCGCAAGCGGCCATCGACGATGCCGCCTATCATCGTGCCCATCCCGGTTTCGGTGAACGCGTACCTGCCGATTCGCTCATCAACGCGCAAAGCGAATGGGACGGAGTGCTCGACGCACTCAATCCCGATTGGCGTAACAATGGTCGACCCAAGGGATCGTTGCAAGACTTGAACGATCGTTTGCAAAAGGCACAAGGCAAGGCCGTTGATTATCGTGACATGCCTCAACCGGCCATCAACAGCGATGCCGATCTCAATTTGTTCAAAAAAGCGGACTTGCTTCTACGCAACACGGGAGTGCTCCCGCCGAGTCCAGGTCAATTTCCATGGGCACGCGTGCTCATCGGAGGTGCGGCAGGACTCATCGGAGGCGCCGCACTGTTGCCTGCCGCAATGATCAAAGCCGGAACCATCGGAGCAACGCTCGGATGGCTTTCGACCAAACCGTGGAAGAAGTACCTCAAGCCGTAATGGCAGCATCATAAGGGACTACGCACATGAGCAATGCACTTCAAGTTGTGAAAAACGCGCCCCGGAGAACACCGCTCGCGCAAGTCATTCGCGAGATGATCGCGGATGGCGAGACCGGCGACAAGAATGGCAAGTGTCGCGGCTTCGGCGTCATTCACGTCTCGCAACGTGGAGACCGTGAGATCGATGCCATCAAGCTCGGTTCGTCGGAGTGGACCCCTGAGAAATTGGCGGACAGGATTGAAGCGAAGGCGAAGACGTATGCGCAAGATTTGAGCGGCGCGCAAACCTTCACGCTTCTTGCATTCTACGGCGATGCAAAGGACTATCCGGAGCCGCAAGCGACGCATCCGTTCGTCATCAACGGGAATCTCGGAACAGACTTCGACCGATACGGAAGTCTCACAACCGAAGGGCCCGATGCAAAAGGACAGATGCAGCAGGCTATGCGTCTGACCGAAGTGATCGTGCAACGTGTTTTTGGAATGGCGTCATCGCTCTTCGAGGAACAGCGATTGGAGCGTCAAGAGCTTCGGCGCGAAAACCAAGAATTGAAGGCGGAGAATCGCGAGGCGTTCAGTCTCTTGCGCGAATCGATCATGCAGAACACCGAGCTTTCGCATCAGAAGCGAATGCAGGAAATGGAATATCTACGCTCGACGGAAGAGCGTAAGATGTGGTTCAAATTCGCGCCAGCGCTCATCAATCAAATCGTGGGGCGTGAAGTGTTTCCGCAAGGTACTGCGGACAGTGCGCTCGTCGATTCGATCGCGGAAGCACTTGACGAAAAAACGATTCAAAAGATTGCGGGCGAGCTTCCGCCTACGCTTTGGGGTCCGCTCGCTGCGCGCTTCGAATCACATATCAAGAAAAAGCGGATGAACGCGGAGGCGCAAGCGAAGCGCTTGACCGAAGGGGCGAAGAAGACCGACGAAGAGATCGATGCCGAAGTGCGAGGCGATGCAAAGACATGAATGCGCCTGCGCCCAAACCGACGATTCAGATCGATACGCGTGAGTCTCTCGTGCGTGAAGCGCACGTGTTCAGGCGTGCGCAATGGCGTTGCGTCGATCTGAGTATCGAGCCGATTCCCGATACGTGGTGCCCCGTGCACCCGGAAGGCGACGAGTCGCGTGTCGCGGTCATGCGCGTTCTCAAGCGAGGTGGCGCATTCGCGCTCGTCTCGTGTCCGAAGTGTAAGCAACCGCAATCGCTCATTCAGGGCGTTCATAAGTACGACTCGCTCGGCAAGCTCTCTCCCGCGTTCATTTGCGCAAACACCTGCGGCTTTCATCGCGTCGCCTACCTCGATCGGATTCATCAGAAGCCGCTCTATGCGATTGCCATCGAAGGAGCGAACGGTCCTGAGATCGTGCATACGCATGCTCGCGATGTCATCGAAGCGCGACGACAGCTCGGCCCTTCTTTCAAAGGCAAGATCGTCGGCATTGCGCCCGCAATCGGAATTCACGTGGACGAGAAAGGAGTGGGTCACACATGAGCAAGGATTCGAGCGGTGGATTCTTCAATGACATGGCTCGCGCCTTTCTTGGTGACGTAGCCAAGGCCGGCGCGCGTGCGGTCGATGCCGTCGCGCAAACTGCTCAAGAGCGACTTGTGAAAGAAGCGAAGTCGCTCGCGCGTGCGCGTCGCACCATCCGTGAACAAGTCGAGATCGATGCCAAGCCCGTCAAGAAAGATGACGAAGGCGAGATCATCGATGCGGAATTCGTCGTCGAAGAGCCGAAACCCAAAAAGTAAGGAGAGAGTCATGGCCAAGAAATCGAAAAGTGCGAAGAACGCCAAACACGTGCCGCTGTCCGTTCTTCGGCGTCGCTACGCACGCAACGAAAAGAAAAACTCGGCGCTCGGTACACTCATCGAGCGACGTGCGGCCAATCCGACCGATCCGAACGACCGTCGCTAGCACCTGCGGTGCGGCTAGAGCGCTGGCGCGCTGTCGCAAGCTGACCAGCGCTTTTGCGAGTCTGCAATGTCTAGCAAGCGAGTGAGAGAAGGAGTGGCGATTGTCATGAAGAGCACGACGCGCGCGTTGTCGAAACGGTATGGCTCACGAGGAACCGTCGACAAAGAGATGGCGGAAGAATTGGAGCTTTACATCTACAACGAGTCGACGCTCTACAATCAGCGAAAGAGCATCATCGACAATCTTGCGCGCAAGATGTCGAAAGGCACGTACGACAGCACCAAAGCCGTCAAGCTTTGGCGCTATTGGGTCGACAATGGCGCTCGTCGTTGCGCCAAAGAGTTCAACATGATCGACGGGATCAAGGCGTTCAATGTTCCGACGCGCGATGAAGTCGCCAAAAGCGTCGAGCGTCAAGAGCGAGACGATATCGCTCGACTCGTCACTCCTCAAAAATCAACGGACTGGTAATGCTGCGATTACCTAAGACTCCCGAGCAGAAGAAAGACCCGAGGAATCTGGCCATGGCTCAAGCACCGAAGAAGCTCAACGTTCAGGCGCTCAAAAAGGGATTCGCAGCGGTGTCACAAGCCGCACAAGAAAACCCGACACCTCCGCCCGTCGTCATCGTGAAACCCAAGCCGAACATGCTCGCCTATGTCGGCGGCGGTGCGGCAGCGGTCGGTGCAGTCGGCGCCGCGATCGCAGGTCCGCTCGGTCTCGCGCTGGGCGGCATTCTCGGCGGCGCGGCGGGCGCGATCGGAGCAATGGTCAAAGGACGTGATCGCGCCGTGGCCAGCGTCGAGCAAAAGGTCGCGAAGAAGCTCGGCGGCTACTGAGCCATGAGCTTTCGAACGGCCGCTCCGAAGACTCGGGCGCTCGCCAAGCGTTACGGGTACACCGTTCGTGATGCGCCCGATACGATTGCATTGGAGCGCGTCTATGACGCTCAAGGCAATGTCATCGGTGCCTTACACCCCGTTCGTAAGATGAACGGAAAAGCCGTTTATGCTTGGATGGTGTTTACCAAGTATGGCGGTTCGGTGCGTGGCGAAACCAAAACTCATTCGGCCGCGCTCGCACGCATCGTCAATGTCGTGGAGAAGAACAAGTGACGGATTGGAACGCTCGTTTCGCCAATGTCTCGCCGATCGAGGTGTACGTTCACCATCGATTCGGGCCCGAGCTTGGACTTTTCGGTGATGACGCTGCGCCCGGAACAGGCGTCAAGGCTGTCACATCGAAAAGCATCATTGCCGATGCGATTCGAGCGTTCGATGAGGCGTCCAAGGCACTGAAGCTCGCAATTCCAACCGAGACAGCCGATCTCGCGCTCGGCCAAGTGCTCTTCGAGTCTGCATTCGGTCGAAGCGGAACGCTTGGCGGAAATGACTGGGGCGCATTCCAAGCGGGTATGAGCAAAGCGGGCAAACCGCAGTGGATTGCGAGCTTCCTTGCGAAGTACAAGAATGGCCCAAAGGGTGTCGGTGGACTCGCGCATCGTGACTCGGTTCCTGCAACGGGCGGAAAAGCTGGATACAACTTCGTCGCTTACTACCGCATCTATCCGTCTCAGTACGTGGCAGCCGAAGATTGGCTTAGCGCCATGGGCAAACGGCTCGGCATAAGCGCGAGCATGAATGCCGAAGAGTATGCGACGCGCGCCTACTTGACAGGTTACTTCGGCGGCATACACGATGGCGCTCGGCCCGTAGGTCAACGCAGTGAGCCTTATAATGACGCCGAGCTTGCGAACATCGCGGATTACGCACGTCTCGTCGGTGCGAATGCGGCGAAGGTGAGTGCCGTGCGCGAATCTGGTACAAAGGGTCGCGACCCGCATACCATCGATTTCCCGAGCATCGTGCCGTGGTATCGACGACTGAGTGCAGGAAGCGTATCGAGCGGTGCGAGTGCGGCTACAATGATTGCAGCAGCGCAAAAGGCATTTCCGAAGGGGAATGCACTCGGTGATGCGTATGCGCTCGCAAAAACAAACGGATTGGCTTGGGTGCTCGGTCCTCCGCCTGGATATAAGGCGGACGGCACGAAGGGCTCCAAGCTCGGAACCGTTTTCAAGATCGGAGCAGGGATTGCTTTTACGGGATTAGCCGTAAGCATCGCAACGCATAAGTCGTAATGACGTCATTAGCGAGGACTCGATGTACACGCCGAATAATCTCCCGTTGTTCCTTGCGGCCTTTGGCGGCGCTCTCAGTGGTATTGGAGCAGGCGGACGTGCGCCAACCGATCCGAATCCACTCTCATCGTCGAGTCAGTTGGCATCGGCAGTGGCATCAGCGTTTGCTCAGGCGTTTGATACACAATGGGGAGCGAGCGCACCGTCGCAATTAGCAGTCGATACGACGCGTATCATCAGTGCAGAAGCGTGGACCGAACGAAGCGCGACGTCGACCAATCCTGGCGATTACACGAATTGGGTACGAGCGCTCATCGCACTGGTACGCGAAGGCGATACCTACAATGCTAACATCAACGGAGTGAATTCACCGGCGACGAGCGGATGGACGTTGGCATTAGATATCGATTTCACCGCTCAACCTTCGCAACCTCTCAATCCCGATGGGGTATACACTATCGGTGGATTGCCGTGGACCAAAATCAATAGCGCCCAGGATGCGGACGGAAGTCCGATGACCTTGACGAATGGCCTCGGATTGGTTGTCGTGCCGAAGACTACGGCGTTCTTCCTCGGTGTATTCACGATGCCTGCGCTCACGCTCGATCCGGCGCTCATTATTCCGAAGTACGATCATTTCACGTCAATCCGACAGTGGACTTATTACTCACTCAATTCGGCGAGCGCGCAAGGCGTTGGAGGCGTTTCAGGTATTGCGAATCTTGGTACCAATACCGGATTCCTCTATCAGCAGCAATGGGACTCAGGCGCCATGGCAGCCGGATTCTGTTTCAGTAACAACGGCGTCGTGTTTCAAAACGCGCTCTCACCTGCGCCGGGAAGCAACATCATCGAAGGATGGATCCCCGAAGGGAACGCAGGCGGATACGGAAACGGCCTGTCCGGCAAGATCGCCGATGGTTTTCCACCCGATCCGAAGACATTGCTTCTTGCCGGAGAAGCTTCGTTTTCGGACGCAAGCAATCAGTTTTTCGGCTTGTCATCGGCATGGCGCTTTTTCGTCGGCGCTGGTCGCAATGGTCAAGCGGCAGGAACAGCAAACGTACGCATCGCACGCACGCGCATTGAGTACAAATACAACTGAAGTCGAATCAGGGAGAGACAAGTCATGGCATACACTCCGATCAATGCTCAAGTCTACGGCGTTGCGTTTGCGGCGGCGCTTGCTGGAATGGCCGCTTCAGGCCGTGTTCCTTCGTCGACGGATCCGAACAGCAGTGCCGTTCAGAATACGGCAAAAGTCGCCGATGCATTCGCCCAAGAATTCGATCAGCGATGGGGAAACGCAACCGTCGATTTAAACACTCTCGCCTGTATCCAGGAAATCTGCGAAGCGGGATGGGAATCTCGTGCGGGTCAAGCGGCCGCGCCGTACACCACACCGTCAACGTATCAAGCTTGGTGCGATTCGCTCGTTGCCTACATTCAAGGCGGCGAGCTTTACGTCAATGCCAACATTACCCCTGGACCGGGTAGCGGAAGCATTCTCGTCAAAGGCAACATCACAATCGACGGTAACATCGGAAATGACATTACCGGTAATGGTAGTGCAGGCTCGCCATTTCAAACTTGGGGGCGTTACTGGACGCTCATGTCCCTCGCGGCGGCACCACTCAGACGCATCGTTTTGTCGACCAATACAACAGTGAATTATCGTAACCCGGTTGCCGGAGACAAAATCACAACCGTAGGACTCACACTTTCCAACGCAACCTTGCGCATTCAAGGCGATTATATCGTCGATCGCACAAGCGCGTTCAGTGCGGTTCAGAACCATGTGCTTGGCGGCAATCTCGAATATCAGGTCATCGATCTTACGGTGCCTACTGGCTCGTGGGCACCTGATATCGCCGCAAGGCGTATCGTTTTCAATCAGGGAGGCAATTATTTCTACCTCGATCAAGATCAAAGCGGCGCGGCGCCTGGACGAGCGCGCGTATCGCAACCTGCTGCCGAAGGTGCGTTTGCTCCGACGCTTGGAACACTGAGTGTAGCTGCATACACACTTGGACATTTCACGCCTTGTGCCATCGATGACATCGCGTACGAAGGAATCGGAAGCGTCGCATTCGCTCAATTGAACTTCAATGGTTCGACAGGTGGACTCTTCGAGACGCCGCTACAAACCAGTGGCTACCGCATCATCAATTGCACCTTCGTGGAAGGTGTCGTGGCTCTTGTCGGCAGTTTCGCGAATTGCTATTTCGGCAATTTCCTTCAGTCCGTTGGTCAATCGAACATCAGTATTTACGCCGGAAGTCATGCACCCGGAGTTTTCATCGGATTTGGTGGCAATCTCTTTCTCGACGGCAATTTCTATTTGAAGCGCCGTTTCACATCAATTACGACAAATGCGCCGTCAAGCATCAGTCTTTTGGCGTTGCTGGATGGCGGTTCTCTCAACCAGGCCAACAAGTCGTTTCTACGTTTCGGAAATGGTGCTTACGGCGCACGCTCGATTTGGGGGACAGGCGACGGGCCGGGCACTCCGAACCTGACGTTCACCATGAATGCAGGTTCGCAATTCAATTGGGCCGGTGTCGGATTCGTACTCGCCGATTGTCCAATTGCCGGTGCAGGAATCAGCATCGACAAGTACGGCGCGGGCGTCTCGTATCCGTTCGATCCGGCGACAGGTACATTCAACAGCGGAACGGGAGTGCTTCCGCTCCTCGCCAACATTGCGGCTGGACCGCCTGGCGGTTTCTCAGCCAACCTCAATGATCCGCGGGTCAGCATTCAATTCGGCGACTAACACGTCACTGCAATTCAGTTCTCATCAGCAAAGGAAACAAGTCATGTTGGATCTGACAAAGCGATATGCAGTGGCGTGTAACGGCAACATCGTCGATTCGAAAGAAGACGAAGCGCAAGCGCTTCGCGTTCTCGAAGAGCGAATGGAGCATGGTCATTCGCTTGCTCAAATCGATGAAGCGGCACAGTACAGAGCAGGTATCCGTGGAGGCACCGTCGAAGAGCATCACGCATTGCTCAAGGAAAGGGTCAAACAAGAACACCAAGAGATGAGTGCTCAAGTGCATCATCGATGGTCAATCATCGACCAAACCAACGGCGAAGAAATCTGGCCTCCGCCCGAAACGCCCGAAGACGAAGAAGGCGCAAACGATTCCGATTCACCCGAGGCAATCGAAGATTCCGATGGGCCTCCGCACGACGTCGGCGACGAATTGGACTCCGACGAAGACGAGCTTCAGTAATGCCCTTCGACCTTCCGCCCCAAGCAGGAGCCGCACGTGATGCGAGTATCCTGAAGCATATCGACCGCGGCGATTTTCAGGCGCGCTGGGTCGACCTGCATGTGGCGGAAGGCGGACATACTGCCGTCTTTCATGTCATGGGCGATGCATTGAGCATCGGCGGTGTTCGCATCAATGTCAGTGCAGACCTTGAGCAACGCATTGCCGACAAGCTTGGTGCATCGCTTCTGACTCCCAAGCTTGCTGATCGTCTCTGGATTGCCCGTAACGTCACCATTACACCGCAAATCGGCGAAGTGACATCGAGCACTGATGGGATGGTCAAGCGGTCCAAGATGGTAAGCGCTGCCGCTGCCAAGGCGGGATACGTCCAGCATGGCGTACTTCAAACCGTGGGTAAGCACTGGGTCATTTCAAACGCATTGGAACGCTACGCCCCTGGTACGAAAGCGGAGAACTACGGATGGCACTTCGAGGGCGCAACACTCGGCGGAAGCTCCTTCGAGCCTGCCGTGACGCCCGGCTTGCGTGTCGTGCAAGGTCAAGGATGGGCGCATCCGCCTCAGCATACGGATGCATCTCAGACTTGCGTGCTCGTCAAAAAGGATTGCATCGTTGACGGAAGGCATACGACGCTCGCGCGTGTGCTGAGTGATCCGGCACTGGCGCCGCTCGCGTCGCATGAGGGTGTTGTGCGCGTACTTCGTCAACCTGGTACCGAAGAATCTCCGCTTCTATCAAAGTTCATTCGTGGCAAACGATTGGCGAGTGCACATGCTTTTACCTTGACAAGCTCTACCGTTGGTGCTATTCTTGGAGGACCAATCGGCGGTCTTGCAGGAATGACCGTTGGTTTGCTGATTGATTCGTGGAGGGCGAATCGTGAGTAATGACCGCATTAGGAGTCTCGCATGAAATGGGGATTCCTTTCTGTCATTAGCGCTGGCACGTTGGTAGGACTCGCAGCAGCGGGCCCTATCGGTGCAGCCGTTGGTGCAGGTGCGGCGGCAATGCTCACATATGCGTTCGACCGTAAGCGTCACGGATTCGCCAACGCAGTCGCGCATGAGGCGCTTGGAAGCGTTGGCAGTCCAGTCGATTCGTTGGCAGTGACATCGCTCGTACGTATTCCACCTGAGAATCGTCCGAATTGGTGCGCGCTTGCCGTGCAAGGCTGGATTCGACAAGCAGCCAATACGCTGCATGTTCCGATGCCAATTCCCGGATCGCCGGGTGCGCTTGCGACGGCAGAGCAATTCAAGAATGCCGACCCGGCAATTGCACTCTGGATTCCCGCAGAACGTTTTGTTCGTGGTGACGTCAAGCTCGCGGTCGGAATGATTCCTGTTTGGCGCCGTGACCCGCCTGCGGGGCAAGTGTGGAGCGGTGAGGGACACATCGGTGTCGCCGTCAAGATCGTCGACAAGAATCATTTTCAGTCCGTGGAGGGAAACAACGGGCCGACAATTGCGACTCACTTGCACGACATACGCGAACAACATTTTTTGGGAATGGGTGCCTTTCGATGAAAGTCGATCCGCATCCGTACCTCAAGAAATCGCGCGGCTGTCCGCGTTGCTTCAGTCGCGGTTTCTGCAAAGAGGGCACGCGATATATCATCTGTCCGTGCGGCCGAAAACCGAATTCCGAAGGCGTACGCAAGCTCGCTGAGCAACAGAAGCTCGACGAGCGTATGGTTCATCTCAAGAGCGGAGGGCAATGGTAATGGCGTTCGATCTCCCCGACGTGTCCGATGCAGGCGGCGCCGTCACCGCGGCTCAACTTGCGCGCCGTAACGCGTGCATTCTCGATCACATCAAAAACAAGGATTACAGTATCCAATGGGCGCACCTGGACATTCCAGGTCCGCCTGCGATTCGATTGACCGTATTCGCCGATGCACTCATGATCGGCGGAGTGCGCGTTAACGTGTCGGCGCAACTTCTTCAGATCATCGCCGATCTCTTGGGCTGCATGATGCTCACCCCGCGCATCTGCGATCTCATGTACCTCGCCGCAAAGGCGTCCGGACCCGTACTTCTTCCGAGCCCGCAACCCATCACAAGCACGACCAAGGCGATGATCGCTCACTCTGCGCGAGTGGACGGCTACCTCGCGAGCGTGCGTGACAAGCTACCCATGACGCCCGATGGCGGTGCACCGCTCGTTCAGACGGTGGGCAAGCAATGGGTCGTTGCCAACGAGCTTCAACAGAAGAAAGTCGGTACTGCCGAAAACTACGGATGGCAGTTCCCCGGTTCGTCTTTCGGCGGCAGCAAGTTCGAGTCGTCGGTAACGCCACCATTACGCTGCATCCAGGGACAGGGATGGGCGCATGACATCACGCATGTCGACTACTCACAGATCGCTCAACTCGTTTGGGCGCGCTGCACGGTCGACGGCGAAGAAAAGAGCTTGCCCGAAGTGCTCGCGACGGATCCGCAAGTCGCGAAGCTTCTCAATCACAACGGACTCTTGAAGGTGACGCGTCAACCTGGCGTCGAGAAGATGAGTCAAGCGGATGACCCGGCAGCCAACGCGTTCAAGTCGGCAGCACTCATTGCAGGCGGTGCGGCCATGGGCACTGTCATCGCGCCGGGTGTCGGCACCTTGCTCGGCGGTGCGGCGGGTGTGGCAGCAGATGCCGTCAGAAAGCAATACGGGTTTTAGCCATGAAAGCCAAGTACGCGACTCTCAAGGAACGGTATGGTTCGTCGAAGCAGACAATTCCTGTCACCAACGCTTTCGGTCAAACCATTGCTCATTACACTGCGCACGATCGCATGATCACCTTGAATCGTCGCGGTGAAAAGCAGTGGGACGGATCCAATTCCGAGCATTGGGAAATCATGGGTGCTGCTCAGTCGATCGCGGACTTGGTAGGCCATGGGATTTCAATCTACGCGCCTACGAACAAGCACGTTGTGTACAAGGCATTTCCGAATTTTCGAATCGAGACGGATCCGTCACAAGCCGAATATTTCCGACGTCGCGGCGAGTAAAGGAGCCTATTCAAATGATCGCCAAGCAAGTCGGGCCCGGACTTTGGGCCGATACGTCCGAAACGCTCACCCTCGCGCATTACGAATTTCTCGCGAAGGCGGGATATCGGGGATGTTTCCGTTACGTGCCGCTCGCAGGCTCGAAGAACGGCATCAGTAAGGACGAGCTTGCGGCGGCACTCTCTGTTCGTTGCCCGGACGGCAGTCCTTTCGGAATTCAATTCGTCCAATTCGCGCGTAGCAATTCGATCAACGCGACAACGGGTCAAGAGGATGGCGCGGCAGCGGCCGAATACCTCGCAACGCTCGGCGTTCCGAGCGTGGTCTGTCTCTGGCAGGATCTTGCCGCGGCGAACAAAGCGGATTGCATCGCGTACAGCAATGCGTCTTACGATGCCATGGTGAAGCGCTACATGGCGGCGAGCGCACCGGGCATGTACGCCGAGCCCGGCTATCCGCTCACGGCCGAAGAGCGCTACTCGCTCTTGCATCTGCATCGCTACTGGGCGACGGCAGCGGCAGATCCGAACCGCATGGTTGCCCATCGTGGTTGTCAGGTACTCCAATTGTGGGAGTCGAATCAGGGACAATTCTTTCCGATTCCCGGTCTCGTCATCGACGCCGATGCGATTCAACAGGACTACTTCGGAAGTTTTCCCGTTGCGGTCTACGGGGCATAGAAATGGGAGCCCCCTACCTCAATCTTGGCGCGTTGCGAAGTCGCTATGAGACGAACGCCGAGTCACCTGTCTTCGACCTAACGAAAGGAAAGAAGATCGGTACGTATTACTCTGCGCGTCGTCGCATCGAGTTGAACAAAAATGGCGAGAAAGTTATCGATCGAGACGCAGGGCGCGAAGAATTGACTCTCGTTTTTCGCACCGTTGCCAAACTCGTTGGTCATCCGATCGATGTGTACAACACTCGTGGTCTGTTCGTTATGACGGCCACTGCCACGCAGTAATTGCATCATTATCAGGGGAGAGAATTTCTCATGAACACGCAATCCGCCGACACGCTTCCGCCGTCCACCGTTCCCGTGTTTCAGCGTTGGGTTGTTTTCGATCACACCCAAGCCGTCAACTCGGATCAATTGCAGCGCATCGTCGATGCACTCAACGAGGACAACGGACCTACGGGTGAATACGCGAAGGACTTGGGCCGCTCCGCGTGCATTCGTATCGGCTGTTTCGCCGAAGATGGCACGCCCGATCGCGAGACGGGCGAATACGCGATTCACATCCGTCAGGATTTGCCGGAAGCGCCCGGCGCGCTCGCCTATCACACCGTGACGAACGGAGTGCCGGACATCGAATCGTGTCTCGCCCTTTATGATGGCATTACGGGGGATGATGGCGGGTCCGACCCTCTTTCGCGCGGCATGGATCACGAAGTCAAAGAAGCACTGCGCAATCCCGGCGCGAACGGTTGGAAGGATTCGGTCAACTCCAATGGCCGTGAATCCGCCGACGAAGCGTGCGACAAAGTACAGAACACCTATCGCACCGCGAGTAACGGCGTTTGGCTGAGCAACTACTTGCTCGAATCGGCTTTCATTCCGGGCGCACCGCCTCCGTATGACAAGCTCGGCGTCATGGTCAGTCAGGATGACGTGAGCCACGGCTACGACATTCAAGCCGACGCGCCTGGCAACGTGAGTGAGGTGTTCGGCGATCTGCATCAGTTGAGCAGCACCGTACTCGCCAAGGGCCATCGTCACGTGCATCTCGTGAGTGCCAAGCCCATCACCGGAAAGGCATACCAGCGCAAGGTGAGCCCGTGGGGAAGAGCCTATCGCATTGGCCTTCGCGGTCTCGCGAGCCCCAAGTGAATCCCGTCACCATCGGCGGAAAGTCACGGCCGAACGGAAAGAAGATTCAGCGTGCCAAAGAGCGCGCTGCATACGCCCGTGAGGCGCATCTTCGCGAATGCTTGGAAGCGCCCAAAAATCCTCCGCCTGCTTGGATGAACAATCCAGGTCTTCTCCCGAAACGACCGCCGTCCAAAACGGCCTAACAAGGAAATCGATCATGTCCAATCGTTACAGCGCGCTCTTCGTCGTTCAGCCGTCGGGTCTCATCGGTCAATCGGGCTCGGCGTCACCCAAGCCTCCCGCGACAGAAGTCGAGCAGAGCAAGGAGTACACCTTCGCTTGGGATGGCGCGAAACGCCAGTACACGCGCATCGATCCGACGCTCGCGAGCGACACGGGCATTCTGTTTTCGGACAAGCCGTCACCGACGCATCCGACGTATGTCGATTTCGTGCGCTCGGAAGAGATCGCGGTGCTCAATCGTCTTCGTGACAAAGCGCCGAAGACGCGCGAGACATTGGAGCTTCCGAGCGAGGACGAGTGGAGTGCGAATCAGAAGAAGTCCCAACCCGCTGCCGTGAAGTCGAGCGAACAGCCGAAAACGGTGAACGTTGGAGGCAAGAAAATCTCTCGCAACGGACTGAGCGCCGGCGCAGGTGCCGCGGTCGGATTCATGGTCGGTGGACCCGTGGGCGCGGGCATCGGCGCGCTCGTCGGCTGGGGTGCATCGCACTTCTGGCCTGCATCGAAGTAACGGCAGCATTACGCGCTTCTGGTCCCTGGTCCCGTACTACGCACGTTCCGCTCCCAAGGTGAGGCAGTCAGAGCCGTGAGAGAGAAACTTCAAAGCTATGCGGGAATGTCCGAAGTCGAAAAACAGGCGCGACGAGAACAGAAGAGGGAAGAGGCACGCGCGGAATTCATCGCCGAAAGGCAAGCAGAGCTTGCGCGCGTGCCAAAACCTGAAGAGCATGAGCGACTGATTCAGGAAAAGCTCAAGAAACAATTTCCTGAAGGTCAATCAATCGAAGAACACGTAACGACGCTGAAGCGTGGCATGGTCGACTTGAGCGACGCCATGCTTCGCGTTCGTCCCGTAGCTTTTCGTGCTGATGCAAAAGCGTCTCGTGCCCTCATGGAGATCGATGCGATTCGCGTCGATTACGATCTCATGGTGCAACGTGCCATTCAGGCGAGTGAAGAGACACGAGACATTGCGAAAGGTATCGCCAAACGCGGCGACCGCGCAGACAAACGAGCGACACGTCGCTTCTGGCTCGCAGTGATTGGAGCCTGCATTGCAGGGTTTGTCACGTGGGTTACGAATCAACGCACCGTCGAGAATGCTCAACGGCAGACGCCAAGCGTCGCGGCACCCGCGAGTAGAGAATGATTTCCACGGATTGGAAGGTCGTGCTTGTGAGCGGAATGGTTCTCGCGAGCGTAACCATTCTTGGTGTTACTCATGTTCTCGATGGCAGCGTCGTCGGCACTCTCATATCGGCGATTGTGGCTTACTTCTTTGGCTACTTGACTCCGCGTCGCGATGGACAATTTCATCGCATCTCCGATCAAGAGGCCATTACACGTCGCGATCTTCCACTCGTGCGAAACAACACCAAGAAATGGGACTGACATGACAACAGTCGACGTGACGAACAATCGCGACGGATGGATCAGCGATCGCACGAATGGCGACGAAGGCACGCTTTATGTTTGGGGCGATCATGGTAGCGAATTCGCGTGCTCCAAGCAACGTTTTGCCGTCACGGACAATGGTGAGCGCCGCATTCGTATTTATTGCGATGCGCGTGCACACGGATTTCCTGATGTCTTCGCCGCACATGCAGCGGGTATCGTGCTTGGTTTGCCACCCCAAGCAGAGAAGTTTCCAGGTCAACATGCGCTCAATTGGCTTGTCGAGCAGGCCAATAAGGTCGATTTCACA
>Ga0213880_10000022_pt1 | contig 31369 bp, 31 predicted proteins | sample BarmaccoBMER_R07_FD_165047 | JGI IMG/M metagenome (GOLD analysis project Ga0213880, IMG submission 165047) | Barbacenia macrantha exposed rock microbial communities from rupestrian grasslands, the National Park of Serra do Cipo, Brazil - ER_R07 ... | reverse complement strand
AGGTCACGCGCCGAGCTGAGAGCATGGCGCGTTCGCCGCGAAAGCGATCTTGCCTCACCCCGCGCCGAGAATCTGCCGGCGCCGCTCGAGGCTCTGCGCGGGCCAGAGCGCCTGCATGTCGTAATAGACCTCGAACTGCGGGACGTCCGGCGGAAGCCCGACCCAGGGCTGCTTGGAGCGCGTGAAGATGTGCACGTTCGGCTTCAGCGCGGACGGAGTCTCTAGCGTCCCCACGCGCACGAAGAACAGCAACTTGCGCCGTCCGTAATCGCTCCACATCGCGGTTTGGCACTCGGTGCAACGATAGACGTCGTGAGGGCGGCCGCTGTCCGTCGGCATCGGCACCGCGACCGGGTTGCCGCACAGCGTCTCGACATGGCTGCTTTCGATCAGCGCGTTGAGCACGAAGGCGCTGCCCGTCTGGCGCTGGCAGTCCAGGCAATGGCAGCAATGCACGAAAATCGGTTCCCGGGTCAGACGGTACCGCACCGCGCCGCAGGCACAGCGACCGCTCAGTTCATGGCTCATGCCTCACCCCGACAAGATTTGAGACCGCATTGGATGAACAGAGTACAAATATCACGACAGCACCTTCAGCGCATTGAATTCGTTCGATAAATCTTCTGAAAAAATCGCGCATCGCTAAAATTTTCGCGACTCCTTCCACCGCCGCTTCATATCTCGCTGCCAGGATGGCGCACGTCAACGGGTCAAGGGAGGTTGAGCATGAACACGGTGCGGCGTTTTCTTCGCGACGACAGCGGCGCGACGGCCATCGAATACGGACTGATCGCAGCGCTCATCGCCGTGGTGGTGATCGGCGCGGTCACGGCGGTAGGCACCGGCCTTTCCGGCACCTTCAGCACCGTCGCCGGCTCGGTGAAATAAGCGCTTTCGGCGAGGGCCGGCGCCCCCCGACGTCCGGCCCTAGTCGGCCTGCGTCTGCTTGAGGCGGCGCAGGATGTCGGCGAATTGCTTCTTGCGCCGGGACAACTGGTCGAGGTGCAGGCCGGCAAGCTTGACGAGCAGCGCGCGACCCTTGGGCGTGAGTGCGATGCGCACCGAGCGACGGTCGCCTTCGTCGCGCGTGCGCGTCACCAGATCCTGCGCCGCCAGCCTGTCGACGAGCTGCACGGCGGCGTTGGCCTTGAGCAGCAGTTCCTGCGCCAGCGCGCCCAGGGTCAGGGCCGCCCCCTTCGCCGCGCCGATCGCGAGAAGGGCCTGGTATTGCTGCGAGGTGATCCCGGCCTCGATCGTGGCCTCTTCGCTAAACGCCAGGAAGCGGCGCAGAGCTGCGCGGAAGCCCGCCAGCGCCACCAGCTTGTCGTGATCGACGTCCATACATCCCTGCTCAATTGCACTGCCGATAGTCGCAACGCGCCATCCATCGAGGTGGCTGCGCGGTTGCGATTCCCGTACCCAAACCTACGGCGCGCCGGGCGCCATGACGAGACGGCGGCCTGGTGCCGTCGGTTCGTCCCGCCCCCACAGGGTTATTCCACCGTCACGCTCTTGGCCAAGTTGCGCGGCTGGTCGACGTCGGTGCCCTTGGCGACGGCGGCGTAATAGGCCAGCAGCTGCGCCGGAATGGCATAGAGGATCGGCGCGATGAATGGGTCGGCCTCCGGCACGGCGATCGTCGCCCACACGTCTTGACCGGCACGCGCGATGCCCTCGGCCTCGGAGATCAAGAGCACCTTGCCGCCGCGCGCCATCACTTCCTGCATGTTGGAAACGGTCTTCTCGAAGAAGCCGTCATGCGGCGCCATCACGATCACCGGCACGTTCTCGTCGATCAGCGCGATGGGCCCGTGCTTCATCTCGCCGGCCGCATAACCCTCGGCGTGGACGTAGGAGATCTCCTTCAGCTTCAGCGCGCCTTCGAGCGCGAGCGGGAAGCTCGGGCCGCGGCCGAGATAGAGCACGTCGCGGGCCTTGGCCACCTCCTGCCCCAGCACCTCGACTTTGGCTTCCTGCTTGAGAAATTCGACAATGTGGCGCGGGATTTCCAGCAGCGCCGTGCACAGCCGCTTTTCCTCTTCGGGCTTCAGCTCGCCGCGGCCGCGTCCGGCCGCCAGCGCCAGGGCCGCAAGGCCGGCAAGCTGGCAGGTGAAAGCCTTGGTCGAGGCGACGCCGATCTCGGGACCTGCGAAGATCGGCAGCACGATGTCCGCCTCGCGCGCGATCGAGCTCTCGACCACGTTGACGAGTGCCAGCGTGGTCTGGCCATGGGCCTTGGCATCGCGCAGCGCGGCCAACGTGTCGGCGGTCTCGCCGGATTGCGAAATGAACAGCGCGGCGCCGTCCTTGGGATAGACCGGGTTTCGGTAGCGCAGCTCCGAAGCGACGTCGATCTCGACCGGCAGCCGCGCCAGCTTCTCGAACCAGTACTTGCCGACCAGCCCGGCGTAATAGGCCGTGCCGCAGGCCGAGATCGTGAGCCGCGAACAGCCGGCGAGCACCTTTTCGAGCCTGGCATTGTTGAGGGCGACGGCGGGCCCGGAGGGATCGAGGTAGTGCGCGAGCGTGTGGCTGATGACTTCGGGCTGCTCGTGGATCTCCTTGGCCATGAAATGCCGATGGCCCGCCTTGTCCACCAGCGCCGAGGACGCATTGGTGACGACGACCTCGCGATTGGCGGGCCGTCCCTCTGCGTCGAAGATGGAGACCTGGTCGCCGCGCACCACCGCCACGTCGCCGTCCTCGAGATAAGCGACGCGGTTGGTGAAGGGCGCCAGCGCAAACGCGTCGGAGCCGAGATAGGCTTCGTGCTCGCCGTAGCCGACGGCGAGCGGGCTGCCCTTGCGCGCGCCGATCAAGAGGCGGTCTTCGCCGCGGAAGATCATCGCCAGCGAATAGGCGCCGGTCAGCCTCTGCACCGCTTTCTTGGCCGCAGCCTCCGGCGACAGGCCCTGGTCGAGATAATCGCTGACCAGATGCACGGCGACTTCGCTGTCGGTCTCGGATTCGAATTTGTGGCCCTTGGCGAGAAGCTCGGCGCGCAGGTCGCGGAAATTCTCGATGATGCCGTTATGGACGATGGCGACGCGCGCATTGGCATGGGGATGGGCATTGATCACGGTCGGCGCGCCATGCGTCGCCCAGCGGGTGTGGCCGATGCCGGTGTGGCCGGCGAGCGGCTCCTTCTGCAGCACGCGGTCGAGCTGGCTGAGCTTGCCGGGCGAACGGCGGCGCTCGATAGCGCCGTCGACCAGCGTGGCGATGCCGGCGGAATCGTAGCCGCGATATTCGAGCCGCTTCAGGGCCTCCAGGATGACCGGCGCCACATCCTTCGTTCCCGCGATGCCGACAATGCCGCACATTTATCCGCTTCCTTTTTCCGTCATGGCCGCCCTTGAGGCGGCCATCCAGCTCTTGTTTCCGTGTGGATGGCCGGGTCAAGCCCGGCCATGACGACGTTGTTAGATCTTCCCCTTCACCGCTTTCTTCCGTGCACGGAACTTCGCCGCCCAACCCTGGACCTCGCGCTGCTCGGCGCGGGTGACCGCGAGAGCGTCGGCGGCAACGTCCTTGGTGACGACCGATCCCGCTCCGACATAGGCGCCGTCCCCGACCGTCACCGGCGCCACCAGCGCCGTGTCCGAACCGATGAACGCGCCCGCTCCGATGCGGGTTTCATGCTTGTCGAAGCCGTCATAGTTGCAGGTTATGGTGCCCGCGCCGATATTGGCGCCCGCTCCCACCTCGGCATCGCCCAAATAGGCCAGATGGTTGGCCTTGGAGCCCTTGCCGATGCGCGATTTCTTCACCTCGACGAAATTGCCGATATGGGCGCTTTCGCCGATGAGAGAGCCGGGCCTGAGCCGCGCATAGGGACCGACGACGGCGCCCGTCTCCACCACCGCGCCTTCGAGATGCGAGAAGGCTTTGATCTCCGCGCCGCTCTTCACCGTGACGCCGGGCGCGAACATGACATAGGGACCGACCTGGCAGTCCGGCTCCAGCACCGTGTCGTGCGAGAGATACACCGTCTCCGGCGCCAGCATGCCGACGCCGGACTCCAGCGCGGCGCGCCGCAGACGCTGCTGCATCGCAGCCTCGGCCTCGGCGAGTTCCAGTCGGGAATTCACACCCCGCATCTCCCTCTCGTCCGCGACCACCACCGCAGTCCTCTGCCCTTCCTTCTTCGCCAGCAGCGGAACGTCGGTGAGATAATATTCGCGCTGCGCATTGTCGTTCTTGAGCCCCCCAGCCCAGCGGAAAAAACTGCGTGCATCGGCGCAGAGGATGCCCGCGTTGCAGAGATCGATTCTGCGCTCCTCCTCATCGGCGTCGCGGTATTCGACGATGCGGTCGAGCAGGCCGTCCGCCTTGTCCAGGATCACGCGGCCGTAAGCGGTGCTTTCCGACCGGAACGCCACGATGGACAACGACGCCACGCCGCGGGCCTCGAACGAGCGCGCGATGGTGCTCGCCTGCATCAGCGGCATGTCGCCGTAGCAGATCACCACGTCGCCGGCGAAATCCTCCAGCGCCGCACCTGCCGCAGCCGCGGCATGGCCGGTGCCCAACTGCTTGTCCTGGACCACGCTCCCGACATCGACGAGGCGTGCAAAGTCGCGCACTGCGGCGCCATCGGACGAGGTCACTACGACAATCCGCGCGCAGCCCGCCGCGCGTACGGCCTTGATCACGTGGCCGAGGATGGGATACCCCGCCACCGCGTGCAGCACTTTGGGGGTCGCGGATTTCATCCGGGTCCCCATCCCGGCTGCCAGGATCACCGCCGCTCGCGTCATCGTTCGGGCCTACCTTCTGGTCGGAAACGCGTAAAGTGACGATTCATGACGCTATATTGCCGCGCTCCTGCTTGAACGGAAGCTTAATGTCCCCTGCTCTGGTTTTCGACCTCGACGGCACCTTGGTGGATACCGCGCCCGATCTGCTGGGCGCGCTGAATTCCGTCCTGGTTCGCGAAAGACGGCGAAAGGTGGACCTCGCCGATCTGCGGCACCTGGTCGGTTTCGGCGCGCGGAGCATGCTGGCGGAGGCATTTCGGATGACCGGCGACGACGCCGACCCCGATCGCCTGCCGGAGCTCATCGACAGCTTCATCGCCCATTACCGCAGCCACATCGCCGCCGCCAGCAGGCTCTTCCCGGGGGTGGAGGAAACGCTGGCCGCACTCAAGGCCGGCGGCGCAAAGCTGGGCGTCTTGACCAACAAGCCGCAGGAGCTGACCGACCTGCTGTTGCCGGCGCTGCGGATCGATCGTTTTTTCGGCGCCATCCACGGCGCCGGCCGCTACGGCTACAGCAAGCCGGACGCGCGCGTCTTCCATCACGTGGTCGACGAGCTGGGCCATGGTGCCGCGTTGATGATCGGCGACAGTGCCACCGACGTCGCCACCGCCCGCGCCGCAGGGGTCCCGGTGATTCTCGTTTCCTACGGCTACACGCCCGAGCCCGCGCATACCTTGGGCGCAGATGCGGTGGTCGATAGTTTCGATGCCATCCCCGCCGCCGCGGCGCGTCTTCTCTGATAGACTGCGGGCGGGGGGCTCATGCCGGCCGGCAGCAACAGACACATACTCGATCCGGAAAAGATCGTGCAGACGACCGAGCGCCTGCGGGCGCGCGTCGCGGAGCGCTTCCCGAGTTCGGGCTTGGCCGAAGTGGCCGCCGACCTGACCGCGACCGCCCAGATGACCTCCGCATGGGTTCTGCGACTGTCGCAGCCCTATCTCGGACTGCGCCTCCTCGCAGCGCTGGTCGTCGCCTTCGGACTCGCCGCCCAGGTCTATGTCGCCCGGCTGATCGACTGGCGGCGCGTGATCCGGCAGGCCGATTTGGTCGCGCTGACCCAGGGCCTCGACTCCGTCGTCAACCTGCTGCTGCTGGCCTTCGCCGCGATCTGGTTCGTATTGACCCTGGAGCAGCGGCTGAAGCGCCGCCGCGTGCAGCGCCGGCTGTACGAGCTGCGTTCATTCGCGCACGTCATCGACATGCATCAGCTGACGAAAGACCCCACCGTGGTGCTCAGCCAGAGCGAGCCGACGCAGTCCTCGCCCGAGCGGCGGATGAGCGAGTTCGAATTGTCGCGCTATCTCGACTACTGCGCCGAGATGCTGGCGCTGATTTCCAAACTCGCCGCTCTTTATGCCGAGCCGAGCCGCGATAGCGAGGTGATCTCTGCGGTGAACGAGATCGAGGAGCTGACCTCCAATCTCGGCCGCAAGATCTGGCAGAAGATCATGATCCTGAGCAATCTCGACGAGCGGCGCGCCGGCCATCGATCTTAAAGGAGGGAAAATTCCCATGCGTTGGTTCGATAAGGCTCTTGCGTTCGCGCTCGCATTCGGCGTCGCCGCCTGCGGCGAGCGCGCCAAGCTTCCGGAAAAAGCCGGTTGGGGACCGCATCCGGTGCTGACGATGCCGAACCAGACCCTGCTGCCCACGATCGACGTTGCCCGCGCCGTCGGATGGAAGCCGGGGGAGACGCCCGAAGCGGCGCCTGGCCTGAAGGTCGCAGCGTTCGCGCGCGGGCTCGATCATCCGCGCTGGATCTATGTGCTGCCGAACGGGGACGTGCTGGTGGCGGAAACCAATGCTCCCGCCAAGCCCGACGACTGGAAGGGCGTCACCGGCTATGTCGCGAGGCGCCTGATGACCGTCGGGGGCTCCGAGACGGGCCACTCCGCCAACCGCATCACCTTGCTGCGCGACACCGACGGCGACGGCGTGGCGGACACCCGCAGCGTCTTCGCCTCCGGCCTGCATTCGCCCTTCGGCATGGCGCTGGTGGGCGACAGCTTCTATGTCGCCGACACCGATGCGGTGCTGCGCTTTCGCTACCATCAAGGCGACGCGCGGCTCTCCGGCGCGGGCGAGAAGATCGCCGATCTTCCCGCCGGCACGCGCAATCATCATTGGACCAAGAACCTGATCGCAAGTCGCGACGGCAGCAGGCTCTATGTCACGGTCGGCTCGAACAGCAACGCCGCGGAAAACGGAATGGCGGCGGAACAGGGACGCGCCTCGATCTGGGAGATCGATCCCGCAACCGGCGCGCATCGCATCTTTGCATCGGGCTTGCGCAACCCGAACGGCCTCGGCTGGCGCGGCAATACGCTCTGGGTCGCGGTCAACGAGCGCGACGAGCTCGGCAGCGACCTCGTGCCCGACTACATGACGTCGGTCAGGGACGGCGAATTCTACGGCTGGCCCTATTCGTATTTCGGCCGGCATGTCGATGCGCGCGTCGCTCCGCAGCGCCCCGACCTCGTGGCGCGCGCCATCGCGCCCGACTATGCGCTCGGCGCGCACACGGCATCGCTCGGCCTTGCGTTTTCGGACGGCGCAAAGCTCGGGCCGGACTATGCGAGCGGCGTCTTCATCGGCCAGCACGGCTCGTGGAACCGCGATCCGCCGGCGGGCTATCAGGTTGTGTTCGTGCCGTTCGCCGGCGGCAAGCCCGAGGGCGAGCCGCGGCAGGTGCTCGGCGGCTTCCTCACCGCCGATCACGCGGCGCGCGGGCGCCCTGTCGGCGTCGCGATCGACAAGCGCGGCGCGCTGCTGGTCGCGGACGACGTCGGCAACACGATCTGGCGGGTGACGCGGGATTAGTGCTCAAAAGAGAAATTCGTCCATCAGGGGGGCGCAAATGCTTTCTGGATTCAAATTCTCGCGGGCTGTTTTCTGCGCGCTCCTTTTTTCGCTTGCAGGGTTCGACGCGACCGCCGCCACGACATTATGGACAAACCGCGCGGGCGCCGTGCCGATCATTCAAGAATGGGACCTGAGCGGCAATTTGCTGATGACGATCCCATCGTCGGCACTGCACGGCAACAATGGCCGCGGCATCGCCAAGATCGGCAATATCCTCTACTACACCGCCGTATCGGCCAACTCGAACTATGCGCCCGGCAATTCGGTCTACGCCTACGACCTGTCCACCAACTCCGATCTCGGAACCGTCTTTTCCGTCGCCGGCGCCAACGGCCTTGGCGCTTTGGCCTATGACGGTTCGAGTCTCTACATCTCGTCCTATGTCGGTACGGGCAATGTCTACAAATATTCGCTCAGCGGAACTCCGCAAGGCATTGTGAATCTCGGGTATTGCTACGGCTATACCTGCGACGGCGTCGAGATCGCCAATGGCCATCTGATCGCCAACCGCAACGATGCCGACGGACCTTACGACGCCTACAGCCTGACCGGTACGCCGCTTGCGCCGGCATTCATCACCGACTTGCCCGCCGGCAACAGCGGCATCGCCTTCGACGGGACGAACTATTACGTGGCCCGGCCGTACTATTCGACCAACCAGATCGCGGTCTACAACGCCAGTGGTGCTTACCAGTATGCGATCACCCTTCCGGGAGCGCACGAGATCGAAGATCTTTCCGTCGATTACAACAATGTGCTCAACCCCGGAACGCTCAAGATCTGCAAGGTGGCCGGTCTCGGCGTGACGGCTGGCATGCAGTTCACCTTCACTGCCAACGGCAATCCGGTCAGCGTGCCGGCCGGGCCTGCACCCGGCGGCACCTGTGTCATTGCCGGAAGTTTCGCGCAAAGCACAACGGTGACAGTCCAGGAAACCGGGCCGCAGGGCTACAGCGTCAGCGACATCGCGGTCGCGCCCTTGGGCAATATCGTCGGCAGTCCCGATCTGGCGAACCGAAAGGTCAAATTGACGATCGGCGCCGGCGTCACCGAGACCACCTTCACCAATGAGAAGACAAAGGGCGAGACAGGATATCTGGAGATTTGCAAACAGGAATTGATACGCTCCAACGGCAGTTTCACCTTCACGCTCAATCCCGGCAATCAGGGACCGTACACCGTGCCGATCGGAGGATGCTCGCCGGCGATAAAGGTCTCCGCGGGCCAAGTGACCATTCAGGAAAGCCCGAGCCCATTGGGGATCATGGCGTCGTGCTCGACCATTCCCGCACCGCGTCAAGGGGCCTGCAATCTCGCCGCCCAAACTTCGACGGTCAGCGTCGTTGCCGGCGGAATTCAGAGTCAGACCATTGCGATCATCACGAACCGGCCCACCGGACGGGGAGGAAACGAGGAAACGGTTCGCCAGGACATCGCACGCCCTCCTCTGAAGGAAATTCAGGATTGTGCCAAATACGACGTGACAAAGGTCCGGCCTCAGTGCCTCTGCCCTCAGGGGGGCACGGACACCGGCTGCGCATTGCATTGCGATGCGCCCATGGTTGCCGATGCCAAGACCCATCGCTGCGTCTGTCCGGAGGGGACCGAGCTCAAGAAGGGGAAATGCGTCAAGTCCACGAGCATACTTGATGGGATTCACGTTGGGATCGGCATCGGTGTCGGCGGAAGCAAAGGCGGGGCCGACCGCGACGCCAAGCCTTGCGATCCGAATGCGGCCTGCCCCGGGCGCGACTGAAATTTCGCGTTTCGCCACGACTTTTCTGTTTGCTGGCGAGATGTAGCCGCATGACCGGTGCCGTCGCCGACGACGTCGGCAACACGATCTGGCGCGTGACTGGGAACTAGCCTTTCCGCCATTTCCGGGAGGTCGACACTAGTTCTGGTTGACATTGCAAAAAATTCATACCCTTACTCTGCTCGGGGATGGCGCCGGTCGGGCCAAGGGGGACATCATGCCTTCGTTATGCAGATTGCGTCCGTGGCGGGCTCTGTTCGCGGCGGCACTGATATCGCTTGCCTCGTCGGCCGCTTCGGCAGCAACCACGATCTGGACGAACAGTGCCAGCTCGGGCCCACCAATCCTTCAGAAGTGGGATCTGAGCGGCAACCTGCTGATGACGATCCCTTCCAGCCAAGTGCATGGCAGCAATGGGCGCGGCATCGTGCAGATCGGCAACACGCTCTATTACACCGCGCCGTATTCCAACTGGGTTTACGGTTACGACCTCGGCTCCAATCTCGATCTCGGCAGCCTGTTCCAGGTCACCGCCGCGAGCGGCCTGGCGAGCATGGCCTATGATGGGGTCAGTCTCTATATCGAGGACTATTCAGGCACCGGCATCATCTACAAATACTCGCCGAGCGGAACGCTGCAGGGCACGGTGACGCTGAGCAACTGCGCCGGCGTCACCTGCGACGGCCTCGAAGTCGCCAATGGCCGGCTGATCGCCAATCGCGGCGACGGCATCGGCCCCTACGACGTCTACAGTCTGAGCGGAAGCCTGCTGACCCCGGCCTTCATCACCGATATCACCTATGGCGACACCGGCATCGCCTTCGACGGAACGAGCTATTACGTGTCGCGCGTGAGTGCGGGCCAGATCGCGGTCTTCAACGCGAGCGGCGTCTATCAGAGCACCATCACGTTGGCGGGAGGGCACAACGTCGAGGATATTTCGGTCGACTACAGCAGCGTTCTCAATCCCGGCATCCTCAAGATCTGCAAGGTCGCCGATCTTGGCGTTACGGTCGGCACGCCGTTCACATTCACCGTCAACGGCAACACGATCTCCGTTCCCGCCGGTGCGGCACCCGGAGGCAATTGCGCTCTCGCCGGCAACTTCGCGCCGAATACGGCCGTGACCGTGCAGGAGACCGCCACCTCCTCGACCGCGGTCAATGCCATCACGGTCGCGCCGCCAGCCAATCTCTCAGGCTCCCCCGACCTGCCCAACAGAAAGGTGCAGGTGACGATGGGAAACGGCGTCACAGAGGTGACCTTCACCAACCAGGCGAGCAAGCGGGAGACCGGGTATCTCGAGATCTGCAAGCAGGAGCGGATGCGCGGCAGCGGAAACTTCACCTTCAACATCAGCGGCGGCAGTCCGGCGACGGTCAGCGTGCCGGTCGGCGGATGCTCGCCCGCGATCCGTGCCTATGCCGGGCAGGTGACGATCCAGGAAATCGGGGGCAGCATGGTTGCCTGCTCGACCATTCCCGCGTCGCGGCAAGGGGCGTGCAATTTCGCCGCGCAGACCTCCACAGTGAGTGTTGTGCCGGGCGGAATTTCCACCGAGACCATTGCCATCGTCACCAATGGGCTGAAGCGCGAAGACCGGGGCAGGCAAATCCAAGGCGATATCGGAGGCCGTCCGCCAAGCGGCGCGCCGGGCTGTGACAAGATCGACCCGACCAAGAGCCTGCCGCCGCAATGCCTGTGCCGAAGCGAAAACGGCCAGGGCTGCGCGCCGCGCTGCCAACCGCCGATGGCCGCGGATGCCAAAACCGGCCGATGCCTCTGTCCGCAGGGGAGCGAGGCCAAGAACGGCGGCTGCGTGAAATCCGGCAGCATTCTCGACGATATTCACGTCGGCATAGGTATCGGGGTCGGCGGCGGCTCGGGTCACACGGACAAGCCTTGCGATCCCACGACAAAATGCGAAGGCCACGACTGAAATTCCGCGGGAGCGCTGCCTTGCTTGACGGACATTGGGCCTCGCCCTATAGCCGGACCCTCCGCACACAGGCGGGCGCGTAGCTCAGCGGGAGAGCACTCCCTTCACACGGGAGGGGTCACAGGTTCAATCCCTGTCGCGCCCACCATTTTTTCCAGGATTTCCGCGGGTTTTCGAAATCGGCTGTTCGTTCTACTCGGCACCGAACGGCGTACAAAAGCAGACTTCGGCACCGAAATCCGTGGAAAATCCGTGGAAAAATCTGTAGGCCGAAATCGCACTTTGTTCCGGTGCATTCAGCACATCGAAAGCCGAAAAACCGCACCGCTAACAGCCCCGAATCGATCAGGCATTTGGTGGTGTCACGAGCGGCTCGCCCCACTCGTCCTCGACGCTCTGGCGGTCTTGAAATGAGAGGTTGATCAGCAACGAGTTACCCCGCTTCAAACGTGAACCGCGGCCCCAAAGAATCTGCAGCCGCTTGTCGTGGAAGGCGGCAGACAGGGTAGCGATGAATTCGACCGGAACCTCGACAACGAATTGAAACTCACCGCCCTGCTTCATGATCGTTCCAACGATCAGCCCGATGTCCCTTTCGGGCATCTCGACAAGAGACGGATCGCCTAACAGGAGCGCGTTCACCTTGGCGCCGGCGATCTGTTTGGGATGTGCCATTTCTCCATACAGATACAAGGACCGGTGATATGGCTTGATGCGCGATCTCCCAAACCGATGATGGTTGATACTGTAGTGCAACTCCGTGCGATCGATGATTGCGATATAGTCGACGACCTCTTCCTGCTGCTGCTTTCGCTTTCGAGCGGCCATGGCGTCAAATGTCCGGCCTGACCCGGGCCAGGGCGTCGTCAAGCGCCTTGGCTTGTTCCGAGAACTTGTTCGGATTCGATGCCTTGAGCTTTTCCAAGTTCTGAAGCTTCCAGCGCAGCGAAGGCATGGTGTCGAGGTGCGGTATTTCCAGTAGTGGCCAGTCCGGCTCGGCACGGACCAACGACCGCAGGAAGTTCACCTCATTCTCGCCCAAGCCCGCATGAAGTTCGGACAACATGCGGTCGCGCGCTTCCAATAGCTTGTCCAACGAAACAGGCGCCAGCGTCATGCCGACGAAGTTGTTCTCATAGTCCTGTGTGACATCGCGAAGGCGCGGAAACAGAACTTCGTGAACCGGGCGGGTATGGCTCGCCAGGTAAACGACGAAGGCCCGGCGGATTCCGTTCGTGATCCCTTCATTCTCGAACAGCTGGAGGACGTCGAAGAGGTCGCGAGGATGCTGTCTGTCGAGCGCGGCAACGAGCTTCCCGCCATAGAGGTCTTCAAGCGAGGCGACAGGAATTTCCAGATCGGCCAGCAGCGTCTCTCTCGCACGCGGCGTAAGCGATGCGACGCGAACCGGCCGGACCGTTCCGCGCAAAACGAAGTTTACCTCGATCTTCACTTCGATGGAGCCGCGCCGCACCAGAAGTTTCGTCTCACCGGCGCCGGCAGCCGTGGAAGCGCGGGTCTGGAACCCGCTCTTGGTAAGACGCTCCGAAGCCAGCCTTATGGCGGCATTGATACGGCGCAGTGCCTGTTCGCGAGGAACCGCGGGGTCGGCGAAAACAAGATCCAAGTCTACCGACAGGCGCGGCATGTCTCGCGTGAAGAGGTTGATCGCGGTCCCGCCCTTCAGAGCCAATGCGTCATCCGTGAATACGAACGGCGCCACCTGCACCAGCATTCGGGCGGTATCGAGATAGAGCTGGTTCAAGGCTTGAGCACCAGCAGACCATCGGCGGATCGGGAGACCCAGCGGCGATTGCTGCCTGTCGGCAGCTTGTCCGGTTTGAGCTTTGCTGCCCAGGGAAGCGAGCCTTCCTTTCCAAGCTGCAAGCAGAGCCTGACGGTCTTCACGCTTGTGCAGCGCCTCAAGAGTTCACCCAATACATCGGCGCGCATGCTGTAGGTACTTTCGACCAGCTCGCGCGCTTCCTGCATAGGCTGGCGGACACCAACCTCGCTCAGCACTTCAAGCAAGGCACGCTCGGGAGCGGACACAAGAGGCGCACCACTGCGCCGCTCGAACGGACCGACATGAAGCAAAGCGCCAGGCTTTTCGTCGAACAGACGCTTGCGATGATATTCCGCCGGAAAGCGCTCCGTGAACCAGCGCGGGAGCGTGGCCGCTGTCCATCCGTAGAGATGCAGGATCGGCTGCTGCGATACGTACTGGCGGACGCCATACCAGTCGAGAGCGGATTTGCCGCCGACGTGCAGACCTTCCAGCTTGCGCTGCAAGACAAGCAGGCTCGGATGAAGCGCCAAAGTATCGCTCGGCCTGCTGTACACGCCGCGGGCAAGCCGCGTCAGCCAGCCCGAGCGCACATAGTGGACCGCGAGGTCAGCCGATATGCCGAGACCAGCGAGATCCTCAGGCGTCAGCGGGGCGCCTGGCGCGAGTTTGGCATAAAGGGTGTTTAGCTTATTTCTCTCTATCGTAGCCATGCTACGATTATAGGAACTTTTCCAAACAAAAGGCAAGATTGGATTTATCTAAATTATCGTAGTCCAGCTACGATAATTGGTACTTTATCAAACATCAGCCACGCTTCCGCCGCCGAGGTTCGGCTGGCCGATGGCCCAAGCCGATCTTCTTCGCGAACGCGGACCGCTGGGCCGCGTAGTTGGGCGCGACCATCGGATAATCGGCGGGCAAGCCCCACTTGGCACGATAGTCTTCTGGCGAGAGCTGATATCGCGACCGCAGATATCGCTTGAGCATCTTCAGCTTCTTCCCGTCCTCCAGGCAGACAATGTGTTCCGCCGTCACCGATTTCTTGATCGGGACCGCGGGCTTTTGTGTTGTGACTGCGTCCGCAGGAGGTGATCCGAGCAAGCCGGTCAGCGTGCCATGCACGCTTTTCACCAGGCCGGGTAGCTCGGCCATCGGCACGGGATTGTTGCTTGCGTAGGCCGCAACGACCTTGGCTACCATTTCGAGTGTACCCTCTCCGCTGTCCATTCGATCTCCCCCCAATTGTCGTTGATGACAAACACCTACCCGGCCCACTTCGCCGTTGCGGGATAGCTCGCAAAGAGCACAACCTTTGGCACGATGCCGCCGCTCGAAAGCGGCAGCGCCAACTCGTTGAACACGACTTCTTCGCCGTGAATGATTTGCGTATGGCTTGCGATGCTTGGCAGTCGCTCGGTCCGAACACGCGCGATACCATCGCGAAAGGACCGGCCGCCCTCGTCCCGGAGATCGGCAACGCGCAGGCCCGTCACGTCTCCTCCGAAGCGCGCAAACAAGTTCGTGCCGCAGAGCCGGAACGTGTCGCCAGCACCGTCCAGGTCAATCAGCGCCAGATTCCCAAGCCACGGCCGAAGATCAGCAACACTCAGATCGCCGCGACATGGCATGGCTCTTTCGCCGCGCTTCTGCTCCCATAGCGTTTGCAGGGCGGCAAGCTTCTGATTCGCTGCGGCATCTTGGAGTGTAAGCATAGATCGCGACCTGCACCCTACCGGCCTAGTAATTACCCGATAGAGCTTATATATCACCCTATAGAGGGCGAATAATACCCTTTAAGTAGCGAAAAGCCGCCGAACGGCGATTGTGACCGCCATGGTCACGTCTTGCCAAATCCGGGCGGCTCGCGCCCTTTTGCGCTGGTCTCAACAAGACTTGGCGGACAAGGCGATCGTTTCGATAAATGCAGTCACACGCTTGGAACGCGACGAGGTGGACCCCAGGATGAGCACCGTCTCCGCGGTGGAGAAGGCACTCACCAAGGCCGGCATTACCTTTCTGCCCAACGACAGGATGGGTGAAGGCGTCCGGTTCACCAAGCCCCGAAGCTGAACGCCTGCCCGAATTCAATCCGCCCGGCGCCTGTTCCAAACAAGCTGCGCTTCCTCGCCTTCCTTTCCGTGAAACATCGCGGCAGAAATCGGCTCGGGTAGGCTTGGGTCATCGATCTGGACGCTGAGATAATCGCGCGAATTCTCTCCATTGGACCGCTGCGCCCAGGCGGCGCCGAGTTCGGAGCGCCCGGCAAAGATGCGGAAGGCCGGAGCACGATCGTTCTCCCGGTTGTCGTTGGGAACGAACTTGGCTTTGACGTCGATCGTCAAGGTGCGGATCGCACCGCTCCAGCCGCCGTCCTTGGTCGGCGTAAACGTTCCGATGATTGCCATGTTGGTCTCCTTGCTGCTGTGAACTACTGCTGTTGCTGATCCCGTGTCTGCCGACGGGATCGCCGGGGTGCGAGAGGCGTGTCGCCTCCGCCATTCTTTCGGACCTTGGCAAAGCCTCTGTCTGCCGACAGGAAGCTATCGATCATGTAGGGGACAAGCTCCGCCACTTCCTCCTCCTCGCCATAGGTTTCGCGGTAGGCGGCGGCATAAGCCTGCAGCGCAGTATTCGTCTCGGGCTGCAGCATGATCGTGAGCTTCACCGGCTTACGGTCAGGCAGTCTTGCGAGCTTCAGTTCTGGCATCGTCGTCTCCTTCAGCCGCGATAGGGACGCAGCACGAGATCCTTGTGAACGATCACGCGCAGCGGCCATCCAGGCCGTACCTTGATGGTGGGTTGGATATTCAAATTCTTCTGCGTGAGCTGCTGGCCGGCCTGATTGACGCTGTCCTGCGTGGACTCACGAATGGAAAGCAGAAGATCGCTCTGGCCGGTCAGCGACAGTTGACTGCCGACGCCCAGAAGCGTCGATATCGCGACGCCCTTGATGAGCGCCCATGTGTGATAGTCGACGTCGTCCTCGAGACCGGAATAACCTTGCGCGTCAGTCGCCGGCAGATTGTCGATCTGGATCGATGAGCCGTCTGGCATGATGATCCGCTGCCAGACGATGAGTGCGCGACTCTGACCGAAGGCAATCACGCTGTCATAGGTGCCGATCAGTCGCGACCCTTGCGCAATGAGCAGCGTCTGTCCAGTCACGGTGTCATAGACGTTCTGCGTGACCTGTCCGACGACAAGGCCGGGCAAGTCGGAATCCAGGCCGGTGATCAGGCTCGCGGAAATCAGCGTGCCAGCCATGACCTCATAGGGCGACACCGGGTCCTGGACCGCATGGGGATTGTAGATGGCTCGATCATCGTGGGCGTTTACGAAATCCAGCTTGCGCTGCACCTCGCCCGGATCGCGCGCGGGGTCCAACGCCACGCGGTCGCTTGGAGCGGGCACCGGATCGATACCCGGAACAACGCCGGATGTTGCTGGCAGAACCGAGCCGGCATCGCCGGCGCGACTCGCGCCGGATTGGAAGAAGACACCGCCCTCGCGGGCCTGCCGCGCCAATTGCGCTTGCCGCAATTCCTCCGCGCGCGCCCCGTCGTCCTCTGCACCAACACCCAGACCGTGCCGAGCCCGCAACTCGGCAGGCCCAAGATCACCGGGGAGCGCGGGACCGAGTGTTGGCGGTTTCACCTTGTCATAGGTGGACGGCAACGCAGCTAGGCCGTCGGCCTGGGGCTTGCGGTCGATGTTGTAGAGTTCTTCGCCTGAAGCCGGCTTGGCCAGCGGTGACGCCCTGAGCGCGATCCACGCGGCGGCGAAAACGCCGATCACCAGTGCCGACACGACGCCGATCACGACATGGCGTTTGAAGCGCGTCACGCGGCGTGGGCTTGCCCGCAACACCAGGCTCTCGGGATCGACTTTCGGAGCGCCGCCTGCGCCTAAAGTGGTGTCTGTCATGCCGTCCTCAGCGCGTGTGATGTGTGTTGTCCGCGTCCGCCGTGCGCAGGTCTCGCGTGCGTTTGATGCGAACGACCTGCTGATGGTCTTGTCCCAGTCGCAGTTCGGCCGTGGCGAAGAGCTGGTCGACGACGTAGTAGTTGCCGCGCACGCGGTAGTTCACGAGGTCGCTGGCGCCGTCACTGCCCTTCACGAAAAGTGGTGGTGCATCGCCTTGGTCGAGCGCGCGCGGAAACTCGATATAGACGTGGGTGCCGTCGTCGAACGCCCGCACCGGCTTCCACGGCGGATTGTCGCCGCTGATCGCATAGTCGAAGTGCAGATTGTCGAGCGTAGGCACGACATCCGCCGCGATCGTGTGAACGGGACCGCCGCTCGCTCTTGTCGAGACCAGTCCATCCTGCGGGTAGGTCCAGGAGATCGCCGCCATGTAGGTCCGGTCGGTGCTCTCCAGCTGCAGATGATAGCTGCGCCGATCGGTGGTAATGACGAGATTGGTGCGCAGATTGGCGGCGAACGGCTTGGCAAGAATATGAACCTGCTTGGTCGCACCAGAGCCGCTGCTGGTATCGCCCACCACCCATCGCGTCGTGTCGCCAGCTGAGATCGCGATCAAGCTCTCGCCGGGCTGCAACGCGATGTCGCTCACCTCCTGCGGCGCCGCGTAGAGCCGGTAAAGTGCGCCCTCGCTGTACGGGTAGACCTGGATGGCGCTCACATACCCGTCGCTCGCAGGCTCCTGCAGTGCCGCGAGATTGGCAGCATCGACGCGAGCCTTCGGCGGCCGGACGGGATGCCTGCCGCGGTGCGGCTTGAGCTGAAGCTGTCCGGGAAGTGGAAGTGGCTGGACAATCTGCACCGTGCGGATGACCGCGGGCGGATCGGGAACGATCGCCGCCTGACTGGCCGCTGGCTTGAGATCGGGCTGCATAAAGGATGGAAGCCAGCTCGCGCTTGCGCAGCCAGAGAGTCCCGCGGCGATCACTGGCACGATGATGGCGGCCTTCATGTTCATGCTGTTCTCCTTGTCAGCTATCGAGTTCGCGCGACCAGTTCACGCCGTTGACGTAAAGGCCGAGCGGATTCTTGTTGAGGATTTCGGCGGTAGTCGGCTGCTTGGTCACGACCGAGAGGATCGCGGTCCAATGTTCGGTGCGCGCGAGCGCGTCATGTTCGAAGGTCTGCTCGGTCCACTTCACCTGAAACGAATTGTCTGACACGCGCACGACACTCGTGATCTGCACCGAGACGGTGCGTTCGCCGACAGCCTTGAACGGGTCGTTCGCCTGCGCGTACTGGTTCAGGAAGAGCGCGCCGTGATCGGTCGCGTAGTCATAGGCCTCCAGCCAGCTGCGCCGAACGACCACAGGATCGAGCGAAAGCGAGCGCACATCGGTCACGAACCGCGACAGATACCAGGCAATCTCTGCATCGGTCGGCGAGTAGTTCTGAATTGCGGGGCCGACGGCTTGCACGGCACCGAACTTGTCGACCTGGACGACATAAGGCGTGACGCGCGATTGGCTCGCCTGCCAGAGCATCCCGCCGCCGAGAAGCAGCGCCAGGCCAAGCGTGCCGAAGGAAACCAGCCGCCAGTTCTTCGCCTGCGCGCGCGCCGAGCCAATGCGCTCGTCCCAGATCTGACCGGCGCGCTGATAAGGCGTCTCGGGCTCGACGGGTTGTCCATAGCGCTGAAGTGCTCGTCTGAAGACCATTTAGTGCTCCCGCTGTTCGAGGTCTGGGTTGGCCGAGGCGCCGGGACGGTCGCCGTCCCGGATGGCCTGGGTGGTCGCGTGCGCATGGGCGCGCATGCGCTGTTCGCTACGCAGCCGGCGGGCCCAGGCCGGCGCTCCACCGGTCGCTCCTCCGGCAGGCGCGGAATTCTCATTTGCCGGACGGCCGCCGGTCCGCGTTCCGCCCGTCGCCCGGAAGGCGGCATTCCGGCCGGCCTGGGCACTGTCGCTGACGGTGGAGGCAAAGCGCTGCCCTGCGCTCCTGGCGGCGTTGCGCATCGCGCCGGCTCCGGCGCGCGCCACTCCGGCCAAGCCCGCGCCGACACCCGCCGCTCCGCTCTCCCCGGACGTAGCTTGGGCCATCTGATAGGCCGTCGAAGCGCCGGAGCCCAAAGCCGTTCCGGCCCGGATTGCGCCCATGCCAGCCGCGCCGGCCAGGCGCGCGCCGCCGACGGCCGCGGCGCCGCCCAGCGCGCCCGCTCCGACCAACGCCCCGGCCGTGCCAAGAGCCGCGCCTGCGCCAAGCTGGGGAGCGCCCGACACAAGACCCGTAGCAATGCCCGGACCGAATATCCCGAGGCCAAAGAGAGACAGCGAGGCCAGCACTAGAGACATGGCATCGGCCAGGCTTGGCGGATGGCCTTGGAGCGCGGCGACAAACTGGCTGAAGAACGTCGTGCCGATGCCGACGATGACGGCGAGCACCATCACCTTGATGCCCGAAGCGATAACGTTGCCGAGAACACGCTCCGCCAAGAAGGCCGTCTTGCCCCACAGGGCGAACGGCACCAGGACAAAGCCAGCGAGCGTGGTCAGCTTGAACTCGAGGATCGTGATGAAGAGCTGGATCGCCAGAATGAAGAACGCCAGCACCACCACGACCCAGGCAAACAGGAGCACCACGATGGTCACGAAGTTGTTGAAGAAGGTCGTGAAGCCGATGAGCGAACCGGCCTGTTGTAGAAGCGGCCAAGCGGCTTGAAAGCCTGTGCCGGCCAGCTTGCCGGGCTTGAGCAGATCCTGTGCCGTCAGGCCGCTGTTGGTCGCGTGCAATCCCAGCGTCGAGAAGGAATTGTAGATGATCATCGAGAGCGTCGAGAAATTGTTCAGGATGAACGCGAAGGTTCCGACATAAAGAACCTTCTTGATGAGACGGGCGAGGACGTTGGCTTCACCGTCCATCGCCCAGAACAAGCCGGCGAGCGTGATGTCGATGCCGATCAGAATCGTCGTGAGCGCCGCGACGTCGACCTGCAGAAGCCCGAACCCGCTGTCGATATAGCGGATGAAAGTCTGCATGAACTGGTCGATGACATTGAGGTCGTTCACGGCGATGTCCTCAGTGATAGGCCGAGTTGCTGCCCAGGAAGGTGGAGAACTGCGATTGCGCCTGTGCCTCGGCTTCTGCGTTGCGGGCCTGGTCCAGCGATGTGGCGCGGTACTGTGCCGCCATCAGGTTCTGAATCTGGAGCTGCTGCTTGACCGACAGCGCGAGGAGCTGATTGGTCGCCTGGCTGACCTGCAGATTGCCGACCGCGCCCTGCGAAGCGTTGGTAATCGTGCTGAGTGTCGCGGTGTCTGCCTGCACGTTCTGCGCAACGCCGGCCTGGACCTGAAGTGTCTGCTGGAAGGCCGCCATGGTGTCCTGCCAGCGCTTCAAGGCGTCGGCGGCCAAGGTCGATTGCGGCGTGCCGGTAGGATAGGACGATGGATAGGTCTGCGTGAACGCGGTGTTGGTCGCATTGACGTTGAAGGCGATGCCTTGGCCCTGGTTCATCAGCGTGCTGATCTGGGTCAGTGCCGACACCATCGTACCCAGCTGCGACATGTTCAGGGACTTGAGGTTCGTCCCCATGTTCTGAAGCATCATCGCTTCGTTCTGCAGCGACTGGATCTGGTTGTTGATCTGCTGCAGGGCGCGCGCCGCTTGGAGCAGGTTCTGGACATAGTTCTGCGGGTCGAACACGACCCACTGGGCGTGAACGGGCGCGAAGCTTGTGACGCTGAGCGCGGTCGCGAGAAGGATTGTGCGTAGGATTTTCATTCTGCTGCCTCCAGCTGGATTGCGGTGTGGTCGTCCTGAAGCGATGCCGCCCAATCGAGGCCGCGGGCCGCGAGGAAGCGGACAGCGAACGACGCCGGGTCGTCCGGCTCGCGGACGCGCTCGATCAACGCCTGGTCGGCTGGGGACGAGGCGGCACAGAAGGCAAACGCGATCGGCCCGAGGCCAAGCTCGAACAGCCGGTTGCCGCGCCGGGATTGCAGGTAGTATTGGCGCTTGGGGACCGCACGGGCGACGAGTTCGATCTGGCGGTCGTTGAGGCCGAAACGCTCATAGGCTTCGCGGCCTTGCGGCTCCATCGCGCGTTCGTTAGGCAGGAAGATGCGCTGCGGGCAGCTCTCGATGATGGCTGGCGCGATCGACGAATTTGCAATGTCCGACAGGGACTGCGTCGCGAAGACGACCGATACATTCTTCTTGCGCAGCACCTTCAGCCATTCGCGGATGCGAGCCGCGAACAGCGGGTTGTCGAGGAACACCCACGCTTCGTCCAGGATGAGCAGTGTCGGCCGGCCGGTGAAGCGCGCCTCCAGCCGGTGGAACAAATAAGTGAGCACTGGCAGGACCACGCTGGTTTCGTGCAACAGGGTCTCGGTCTCGAAACACTGAAGGTCCGCCAGCGCGAGACTATCCTCGGCAGCATCCAGCAAGCGGCCGAACGGTCCCTCCAGCGTGTAGGTCAGAAGCGCGGACTTGAGCGCATTCGACTGAAGCAGGACCGACAAGCCGGTCAGAGTGCGTTCCTGAGGAGGCGCCGATGCAAGGCTCGTAAGCGCCGACCACAGCGTTTCCTTGATCTCAGGCGTGAGCGCGATCTTCTCATGATCGAGCAGCGTGCCGATCCATTCCGCCGCCCAGCTGCGCTCCGCCGCGTCATCGATGTTGCGCAAAGGCTGGAAGGCCAGCGAGCCATCTGAGCCGAGTTCATGGTGCGCGCCGTTCATGGCAAGCACGGCCGCGCGCGCCGAATTGCCTTTGTCGAAGACGTAGAGCTGAGATTGCGGATAGCGGCGGAACTGCATCGCGACGAGCGAGAGGAGGACCGACTTGCCGGCGCCCGTCGGGCCGACGATCAGCGTATGACCGACATCGCCGACATGGGTGGAGAAGCGGAACGGCGTCGAGCCGCTGGTCTCCGCGTAGAACAGGGGCGGGCCATTCAAATGTTCGTTGCGCTTAGGCCCCGCCCAAACCGACGACAAGGGGGTCAGATGCGCAAGATTGAGCGAATGGATGAGCGGCTGGCGGACATTGGCGTAGACGTGACCCGGCAGACTCCCGAGCCAGGCCTCCACAGCATTCAGGCTTTCGCGGATGGTCGTGAAGCCGAGCCCGTTGATTACGCGCTCCACAGCGCGGACCTTTTCCTCGACCCGCATCCGGTCCTCATCGAAGACCGTAACAGTGGTGGTGAGATATCCGTAGGAGACGTGATCGCCGCCGAGCTCCTGAAGGGCTGCGTCGGCGTCTACAACCTTGTTGTCCGCGTCGGAATCGAGGAGCTGGACCGGCTCGTTGTGCATGACTTCGCGGACAAGCTGCGAAATGGACTTGCGCTTGTTGAACCACTGGCGGCGCAGCTTGGTGAGGGTTTTGGTCGCCTCGGTCTTGTCCAAGGCGATAAACCGCGTCATCCAGCGATAGGGGAAATCCAGATGGTTGAGCGCGTCCAGAAGACCCGGCCGCGTCGTGTTGGGGAAACCCAGGATGGCCAGGGTGCGCAGATGCTGTGTGCCGAGAACCGGCTCCAAACCGCCCGTCAGGGGCTGATCGGCCAGGATCGCGTCGAGATAAATCGGCTGTTCGGGAACCCGAACGGCATGGCGCTTGGTTGAAACGGTGCGATGCAGATAGGTCAGTGTCTCGCCGTCATCGAGCGGCGCGATTTCCGGCATGACCTGGCTGAGCAGATCTAAGGTGCGGTTGGTCTCCGCGACGAACGCGTCGAGCTCATACCGCCAATCGCGCTTCTGCTCGCCGCCCTCGGTCTCGACCAATGCGCGTTCGGCCCGGGCGACGCGGTCGGGCGGCGTCATATATAGAAGCGTGAGGATATAGCTGTTCTCGAAATGCTCGCGCGCGAAGGTCTGGGTTCCATCGCGGCCGAGCGATACGCCGTCCTCGAATTGTGCGCGACGTTCCTCGTCCACAACCCAGGATGCGAAATCCGGAAATTCCGAGTGCGGATAGCCCGGCGCCGAATAGCGCTCGGCCTCGAAGAACAGCGCCCAGCCCGAACCCAGCCGGCGCAGCACGTTGTTCACCCGCGCGCAGGCGGCAACCAACTCCGACTCCGTGGCGCTCTCCTGATCGGGACCACGAAAGCGCAGGCTGCGCTGGAAGCTGCCATCCTTGTTGAGCACGACGCCCGGCGCGACGAGCGCGGCCCAGGGCAGATGATCGGCAAGCCGGTCGGACTTGTTGCGGTATTCGGCGAGATTCAGCATGCGAGATATGCCTTGTGGCGGAGGTGACGGCGGAGGACTTCCACGAAGTCCGGATCGCGCTTGGCGGCGAAGACGGCGACGGAATGGCCCACGACCCAGAGAAGGAGTCCGGCCAGCCAGAGCTGCAGGCCCAGGCCCAATGCGGCCGCGACCGTCCCGTTGACGATGGCGATGGCGCGTGGCGCACCGGCGAGGAAGATCGGCTCGGTCAGCGAGCGATGCAGCGGCACCTCGAAGCCCTCGATCACTGGACGAGCGCTCCGCCGCCGAACGAGAAGAACGAGAGAAAGAAGCTCGACGCCGCGAAGGCGATCGAGAGCCCGAACACGATTTGAATCAGGCGCCGGAAGCCACCCGCGGTTTCGCCAAAGGCCAAAGTCAGGCCGGTGACGATGATGATGATCACGGCGACGATCTTCGCGACCGGTCCTTGAACCGAGTCCAGTATCTGCTGGAGCGGTTGTTCCCACGGCATGTTGGTGCCGGCCGCTTGGGCAGAAGAGATCAGAAGGAGCGATGCGGCGCCCGACAGGACCGCGATACGCCGGATGGATCGAACAATTGTCACGAGCAATCTTCTCCTTGTCAGAGCACTTGAAGTTTGGGGGTGACGGGAGCGTCGATCAGGTAGTCGCCGTCCGGCGAGAGCCCGCGCACGTCGGCAATCGCCTCGATGCGGCGGGAGACTCCGCGACCACTGATGAAGACGACGAGGTCGACCGCTTCCGCGATCAGCCGGCGCGGCACAGTGACGACAACCTCCTGCACCAGTTGCTCAAGCCGGTAGAGCGCGCTGGACGCCGAGTTTGCGTGAACGGTCGCGATCCCGCCCGGATGGCCTGTGTTCCACGCCTTCAGCATGTCCAGTGCTTCGGGGCCGCGCACTTCGCCCACGATAATGCGGTCCGGCCGCAGGCGTAACGTCGAGCGCACGAGGTCGGCTAGGGAGACGATGCCCGCTTTGGTCCGCAGAGCCACGCAATCGGGCGCGGCGCATTGCAGTTCCCGTGTATCCTCGATGAGGATTACGCGCTCGTTGAGCATCGCCATTTCCGCCAAGAGCGCGTTCGCCAGTGTGGTCTTGCCCGAACTGGTGCCGCCCGCGACCAGGATGTTCTTGCGGCCCGCAACGGCTTGGCGAAGCGCTTCAGCCTGCGCCGGAAGCATGATCCGATCGCCCACATAGTCGTCGAGCGTGTAGATGCGCTTGGCCGGCTTTCGGATGGTGAAGCACGGCGCCAATGCTACGGGCGGCAACAGGCCCTCGAAGCGTTCGCCGGCAACACCGTCCTCGCGGGACGGCAATTCAGCGCTGACGATGGGATTGTTCGCATGGGCTTCAAGGCGGACATGCGACGCAACCAGCCGGATGATGCGCTCCACTTCGCTCGGCGCGAGATGCGACGGCGTCTCGCAGCGACCGGCGCCAAGCCGGTCAAGGCGCAGCAGACCGTCGGGGTTGACCATGATCTCGATAACCAATGGGTCCGCCAGCGCCTCGGCGATCGCCGGACCCATGGCGGTGCGGAGCATCGTTCGGCGGCGCTCGTGGCTTTCGTTATGTTCCCGCATAGCGCTCATCACTCGGCCGCTATGGCTGGGAGTTTGGTTTCGTTCGCGGCGATGGCGCGTTCGGCGACCTCCTCTGCAATGCGCTTGTCGCCCGCCATACGGCGCCCGACCTGCTCGATGAACTGCTGGAAACGATCGCGGCCGAGCGCTTGGGCCGCCGCCTGCTCAGAGGCCGGCAGTGGCGGTGTGATTCCCAGGTGATAGCGAACGAAGAGCGCAAAGCTCTCGATCATCACACTCTGATCACGCTCCAGCCGGCGCAGCTGCTCGCTAACGCGGTCCAGCCGGACCTTAAAGACATCGTCGAGTTCTTTCGCGCCACGCCGTGCGAGATAGGCCCGTACCGCATCATTCACGATGGAGGATTTCGACGATCCGGCCTTTGCCGTCAGCGCCTCAAGCTGTTCGCCAACGTCCTCGTCCAGATAAAGATTGTGCCTGGGCTTCATCATGTCCCTCAAAACGCCGGCATGAGATCGTCATCGGCGCCGCGCCGATGCTCGCCTTCGTTGATGGCGTGTGCGCGGCCGATGATTCCGAGCCTGCCGCGGTCGATCGTCGTGCTTTGGGAATCCGTCTCGTCGTCCTGGTCGCCCTCCCGCTGCGTGTCCGCCTCCGGCTGGGCATCGACTGTCTCCGCGATTGCCGGATGGCGCTGCAGCTGCATACCGCCGTCATCGTCTGCGTCGCTCGCCTCTGCATCGACGAGCGCTGCCAGATCTTCGTGAGGACCGCGCACCTGTCCGCCCCAGTCGTTCGGCCGCGGGGCGGGAACATCGAGGTAGCGACCGTCTCCGAGTGTGGGCGCGTCTGTCACGCGCTTGATGAAATTGCGGTCCTCGTAGTAGCGCAGCTTCTTGGCGCGGATCGGCGGCAGGCTCGACACCAGGATGAGTTCGTCAATCGGCGGCAGCTGCATGACTTCGCCCGGTGTCAGCAGAGGCCGAGCCGTCTCCTGTCGAGAGACCATGACGTGCCCGAGCCATGGCGAGAGCCGGTGACCGGCATAGTTGCGCTGCGCCCTCAGTTCGGTCGCGGTGCCCAAGGCATCGGAAATACGCTTTGCGGTCCGCTCATCGTTTGAGGAGAACGCGATGCGTACATGGCAATTGTCGAGAATGGCGTTGTTCTCGCCATAGGCTTTGGATATCTGGTTGAGCGATTGTGCGATCAGATAGGCTCGAATCCCGTAGCCGGCCATGAAGGCGAGTGCCGTCTCGAAGAAGTCCAACCGCCCCAACGCCGGAAACTCGTCCAGCATCATCAGCAGCTTGTGCTTGCGGCTTTTGCTCGGATCGCCTTCCAGGCGCTCGGTAAGCCGCCGCCCGATTTGATTGAGGACAAGACGCACCAGCGGCTTGGTACGGGAGATGTCGGATGGCGGGATGACCAGATAGAGCGAGACCGGACGCGTGGCGTCCACCAGGTCGGCAATACGCCAATCGCAAGCAGCCGTCGTCTTGGCAACCGTTGGGTCGCGGTAGAGACCAAGGAACGACATAGCCGTAGACAGGACGCCGGACCGCTCGTTCTCGCTCTTGTTCAGCACCTCGCGCGACGCCGACGCAACGACGGGATGGACGACCGGTGCTTTGGCTGTGCCCAGATGGTTGGTCGCCATCATGGCGCGCAGGGTGTGCTCGAAGGAGCGGCGCGGGTCAGAGAGGAAGCTGGCGACACGGGCGAGCGTCTTTTCTTCTTCCGCGTAGAGGACGTGAAGGATGACGCCGACCAGGAGCGAATGGCTGGTCTTTTCCCAATGATTGCGCCGCTCCAGCGCACCTTCCGGATCAACCAGGATGTCTGCGATGTTCTGGACATCGCGGACTTCATCCAGTCCTTTGCGGACTTCCAGCAGCGGATTGTAGCGGGCGCTCTTCGGGTCTGTCGGATTGAACAGGAGGCAGTGCGAGAAGCGGCTGCGCCAGCCCGCCGTCAACTGCCAGTTCTCGCCCTTGATGTCATGAATGACGACACTCTGGGTCCAGGACAGCAACGTCGGAACGACCAAACCGACGCCCTTACCGGAACGTGTCGGCGCGAACGCCATCACATGCTCTGGGCCGTCGTGCCGCAGATAGCGTTCGCTCAACTGGCCGAGAAAGACCCCGGATGGTTGCAACAGGCCGGCCTTGCGGATTTCGCGCGACGTCGCCCACCGCGACGAGCCATAAGTTGTAACGTTACGGTTCTGACGTGCGCGCCAGAGCGACCCAACGATTGCAACTGCACAGCCGGCGAACCCGCTCAGCGCAGCGATCGAACCCGCCGTATTGAAGATCGACGGCGCGTAGGCGTCATAGGCATACCACCATGCGAACAGACTCCAAGGCCGGTAGATCGGGTAGCCCAACACTTCGAACCAGGCCTGCCCTAGTTGGCTCTGATAGCCCAGCTTCCAAGCCGCCCATTGCGCCGCAATCCACATTCCACCGACGGCAACGGCGAACACGACCGCGATCTGACCGACGAGGAATTTGGTTGGTGTCACGCACTGCCTCCTGACGAATCAGGAGTCGCGCGAAACTCAGAAAATGGAAATCGCCTTTATCTACGCTGACTTTCGTTGTCGTATTTGGGGCTACAAGCGTCGGGATAAATTGGCGGCGCTGGCCCTCGGTGTGTTCGCTTCACAGCGATCGCGCTACGCGAAGTACCGCATCCACAAGCTTAGCTACTTGAGCTGCTGCACCGCCCTCCACCAGCAGCCCGGTTTCAAGCGAGACGCCCTCGCTGGAATTGAGGAGGTTAGCAGAGCCAACATAGGCTAGCGTGTCGTCGGCAACCACAATTTTTGCATGAAATGTTTCAATTGGGACCGCGCGGGCCGTGTTCGCGTCATGTGCAAGGTGATAATCCCGCACCGAAATCCGTAGTGACCGCAGCCAGTCGGCGTGCTGGATACCGAGCTCCACAGAATATTGCTGAGTATTTCGAAGGACGACGATCCGCTCGCAGTTCTCTGATGACGCCTCGAACACGCGCCGCAACCATCGAAAGCCACGCGCATCGATAAAGGGTGTCATCACGACCAATCGCCGAGATGCCGCGTTAGCGACCCGCGTAAATGCGGTTGTTGTCGTGAGAAATCCACCCGGACGTCCCAGCGTCTCTAGCAATTCCTTTTCTAAGTGACTTGGGACGAGCGGCATAGTGACCGCCAACTCGATAGCCGCGGGATTTAGGCGCATGCGCCGGAAATGATCCGCTCCGCTTAGGATGCATACCAAGCGGTTAAGTTCGGCTGGCCCGTACTGACATAGCCACGTGTCATCCGCCGCACCGACGGCACACATACCCGTAAGAGCGAGACCGGCCAATATCTGCGACGCGTGCCCGACGTCAATGCCAGAACCGGAAGCACTGCAGATCTGCTCAAGCGACCATACGCCAGGACCCAATTTGGCAAATCCCTCCAATATGCGCGCAGCACTCCCGGGCCAGGGCGCAACGGACCGCACGATGTCGGCGTCAGAGGGCATCAGCCGATCGGGTGTGGTTGGCCGGTATGGTGTAGATCGTGTAAGATTTCAAAGAAGCCGCGAAGCGGTGTCTGGTTCGTATCCCAGAGCGGTGCGCGTCCCCCTACAAGCGCCGCCCGAGATAGCAGCTGGTTGCCGGCAACACATGACGTTTCAGGAATCATGATGCACGCGGGACAGGCGCCACCGCGATGGTCGCAGAGGGTTCCTGAGCCACACCGCAACTCGCGCCGCGCAACAAGATAGCGGAGAAATGCTCCATTTTGATCGCGCCACATAGACGAGATGTTGCCCAAGTCTTCTGTCATTCCGCGCCGGTGCACCACGAAAGCAAGGTCGGCAGGAAATATCACTTCGCTCAAGGAACCTAGGTCGAGCCCAGAAAACCGTGCAATGCCGTGCATGACATGATGGGCCATGGAATGGACCAAAAGATAGGTCAACGACGCGACGTCTCGTGATCGCAGTCGCGACGCCTCGTCTCGCACTGAGAAGTCCTTCAGAAATACTTTGAAATCCTGGTAGGTCTCTATAAGTCTGCTGCCGATTGTTCGCGGGGGGACGGGTCGCTGGTCCAGTACGCCATTTCTCTCCAAAAACGCCGCAACCGTTGCTGCATCAAGCTGTATATATATGGCTTCGTTCTGCTGCTCGATCACATAGATAGGACGTTTGTTGCTCGGCAGAGGCGGAAAGCCCATGAGCCGGACAGGCATGCGTCTGTCTTTCTGCGTAGTCTCTGGCGTCGCCGAGACGCGAGAGAAGCCAAACGAAAATTCGACCATATCCAGATTACGAATCAATCGAGCTTCCTGGATCCCGGCTCGGGACAGGTCGCCAACGACGCGCTGTTCATAGACAGCCTGTAGATCAGCGGTTTCATATTCGGCACAGAGATCGGGATGAGCAATTTTCAAATTTGCCGCTTCGCGCGCAAGATTCACTTTCCGACGACGTAGCGCGTCGTGTTCAACGGTGCTGCGGATCGGGTCATAGCGACGAGCATAGTTGCCCCGCGCATGAACCTGTGCCTGCAGTGCGGGGCTTGCACTAACTTCTCGAGATACCAACCCTGCTTCATACCAGCCGTTGAGTGTGGTGCGTGCTGCGTCGGCCCATATTTCCGCGCCAGCGGCGTCTCCGCTCTCTCGGGCAGCCGCTTCCCGAGCACGAAAAGACTGGTAGGGAGCGAAGATTGAACCCTTATCATTTCTATCGAGCTGTTCCTTGATGCGCTCGTCGCTCGGATCGATGCCAGCAAATCCGTGCAGTGACGCAACACGCGCCGCCAGATCGTCTTCGCGAGAGGGCGCCATCAGCGTGATGACTTCCGGATCAGAGTCGAAGACTATAAATCGCGAGGTCTGAACATAAAAAACCGGTGACGCGCGGTATGATACCGGGATCATGTTGATCTCGCTCCACTGGTGAGGAACGCCAGCCTCGATCAAAGGCTTCAAGAGATTTAAGCTGAACGGGTCTGTTTGATAAACTTCCTTCTGTGCTTTGCAGCCGGTGCAAATGAAGCGCCAACGCGAGAATTGGTTTCCCTGTTTCTTCAGGCGAAAACTCTCTGAGCCGCACTGACAGCGTGGGATTTTTTGGATCGCTCCGTTTCGGTCCATCGTATAACGATAGGGTGACAAACCTTCGACGCCGCCCGACCAGTGCGCGTAGACAACGTCCAATTGGCGCCAATGAGAATCGTGTGCCGCGCGATCATCCCTGGCACCGCAAGTGACGGATAGAGGTTCTGCGATCTGGTGAGCTGGCGAGACAAATTCACGAACGAGTTCGCAGACATCGCAGCGATAAACCAACGGGCCCGGCAGATAACCCATACGTTCCGGCCGTAGGAATTCAAAGCGGTCTAGCGCAATGTCCACCGACGCTTGGCCCTGCCGCATCGGGTTGTGAAAGCAACCATCTAGTAATTGCTGCTCGTAGATAGGAGCGTTGCGATTAATTGACATGCCGCGCGCAAGCCAGTTTTGGCAAAATTCCTGGAGACTCTCGATGATTTGGTCACGCCGGGTCTGGCGCGCCGAGAAATCAATCGCGGCACCATCTATGGGTACGGACAAACATGCCCCCTTGCCTCCCTCCCAGGTGAAGATCGAGCCCGGGGCGTAGGCTGTCGCAAGTTGGGGCTGCGAACGGGTCATCCGCGGTGGCAATGCTCGCGTTCCGGGCGCCCCAGCCCCAATGGCATGTCGTTGGTCTTGGGCCATGCTTCAATCCTCCACGTCAATCGGAGGCGGGTCTGCATCCACATCGGCGCGTCCCCCTATCCGTTGACCTCGAATGATCTTCATGACCTGGCGCGTGGTCTCCAGATGAACATTCCTCCCGCGCCAAGGATCGCGCGTCGCACCGAGAATAACCCCTCCCGCGTCCCCGTCACGAAGCGACATCATTGGTTTGCGCATGTCGCGTGTCTGCTTACTCTCCCAGAAATTAGACAATTTGCTGCTGTCCGATCTCTGCGTGAAAAGGCTCAGGATTTCCCGCACGCTATCTTCTACGAATTTTCGGTAGTGCTCTGAATGAGACGCGGCTCCAGTATGCCGGCCGCCTCGGCCATCGATACCGACGGCCTCAAGCGCGAATTGCGTCACAGCCCGAATTGCACCGGGATTTCCGCCGCTGTATCTATCCGCCCACGATTTGATCGCTGCGGCCGTACTAAACGTTCTGGCCGTGCTCTTGTCCGCGCCAGCAGACGAAAACGATTCTTGTTCGACAACCCCGCAGAGATATGCCTGCAAGATGCTGGGCATCGCGCGCCGAATAGCACGCTCGGCCCATCGCTGTACGGCTGGCGGTGGGATCATTCGCTCTAAGAAGCGATGAAACTGGTCGTGTGTCTCAATCACATAACGGTCCCGCCGACTGTGCGGCGTAGGCACTAGCAAGCTGAATCCAACATGCGTGCGACCGACTCGACTTGACGCTTGGATGTATTCAGCAATGTCAGATGGAAGCCCGGCAAAGAACATCGCGTTAAACTTGTCCACGTCGACGCCGTGGCTAATGA
>Ga0213880_10000021_pt1 | contig 32584 bp, 32 predicted proteins | sample BarmaccoBMER_R07_FD_165047 | JGI IMG/M metagenome (GOLD analysis project Ga0213880, IMG submission 165047) | Barbacenia macrantha exposed rock microbial communities from rupestrian grasslands, the National Park of Serra do Cipo, Brazil - ER_R07 ... | reverse complement strand
AGGCTCGCTACGCTCGCACCTCAGGGTGACGCGCTCTCGATCATACCGTCATCCTGAGGCGCACCGCGAAGCGGTGCCTCGCGTCGCCCTTCGAGGCTCGCTACGCTCGCACCTCAGGGTGACGCGCTCTCGATCATACCGTCATCCTGAGGCGCACCGCGAAGCGGTGCCTCGCGTCGCCCTTCGAGGCTCGCTACGCTCGCACCTCAGGGTGACGCGCCCTCGAGCATACCGTCATCCTGAGGTGCACCGCGAAGCGGTGCCTCGCGTCGCCCTTCGAGGCTCGCTACGCTCGCACCCCAGGGTGACGCGCTCTCGAGCATACCGTCATCCTGAGGTGCACCGCGAAGCGGTGCCTCGAAGGACGACGGTCACGGCATCAGCACCACGCGGCCGACGATCCTGCCTTCGCGCAGATCCTCGAGCGTCTGGTTGGCGGCGGAGAGCGGACGCTTGCTCACCGGTACCGGATCGACCTTGCCTTCGCGCACCAGCTTCATCATCTCCTGCGTGTCGGAGAGCGAGCCGACCATCGAGCCCTGGATGGCGATGGCGCGGAAGGGGAACATCGGCAGCGGCATCTGCATGGCACCGCCGAACAGGCCGACGATGATGACTTTGCCGCCGCGCCGCACGCTCTGGCTGGCGAAGGCGAAGCTCTTCTCCGACCCGACGAAATCGACGACCGCATAGGCGCCGCCGCCGGTCTCGGCCATCAGCCGCTTGGCCTCGCCGTCCTTCGACGGGTTGTAGGTGGCGCTGGCGCCGGCTTTCTTCGCGGCTTCGAGATGGCTGTCGACGATGTCCGCGGCGAGAGGCCCTTTGCCAAACAGCGCGCGCGCGAACTGCACGCCCATCATGCCGACGCCGCCGCAGCCGAGCACCAGCACCTGGTCCTTGTCGGCGAGCTTGCCCACCTTCTTCATTGCGGCAAACGCCGTGAGGCCGGAGCACATATAGGCCGCGCCCAGCGCCGGATCGACATTGCCGTAATCGATGAGATAACGCGGATGCGGCACCATCACATGCGTCGCGTAGCCGCCGGGGCAGCCATTGTTGCAGCCGAGCTGCCGCGGTCCGCCGACGCAGATGTTCTCCTCGCCGCGCAGGCAGGAGGGGCACTTGCCGCAGCCGATCCAGGGAAACGCCGCATAGCGCGTGCCGATCCTGACCTCCTTCGCGTCTGCACCGACGGCGACGACTTCGCCCTCGATCTCGTGGCCCAAAGTGTGGGGAAGCTGGATGTTTGCCATCGGCAGCTTGTTGCCTCCGCCGAGATCGAAATAGCCGTCATGGATGTGCACGTCGCTGTGGCAGACCCCGGCGTTGTGCACCTTGAGGAGGACCTCGGTGCCGCTGGGCGTGGGCGTCGGGCTCTCGATCTCCTTCAAAGGGGCGCCGAATTCGACGACGGCCTGGCTCAGCATGTGCATTCTCCGGATGTCTTTCGGTTGCCAGTGTGGCACGCGGGCCATAGGCTCTCAACGGATGACATCATGACGCAGAGGAAAGCTTGCCGGAAAGCATCCGCGATTTCTGTCTGAAACCTCTCGCGTCGCGGCACTTGCAGGCGCTCGTTTCGTTGCCGGCGGGGATTGAGACGCTGGCGCGCCTGCCGTCGGCGCTGATGATCCACCGCTACATTGCGCCGGCCTATGGCGAGACGCTGTCCGAAACGCGGATCGAGGAGCAGCATCTGCGCGCGGTGGACGCCATCCTGGACGAGGTGATGCGCAAGGACTGTTCGCCGCTCGATATCGCGCGCCGGCCGCCGCAGCGCACCGTCGGCGTCTGTAGGCATTTCAGCCTGCTGTTGGCCGCGATGCTCAGGGCGAAAGGTGTACCTGCGCGCCCGCGTTGCGGCTTTGCGGCCTATTTCGAGAAGGGCCGGTTCGTCGATCACTGGGTATGCGAGGCGTGGCACGGCGGACGCTGGAGGTTGATCGATCCGCAGCTCGACGAGGTGCAGCGCAAGGCGTTTGCAATCGCCTTCGATCCGCTCGACGTGCCGCGCGACCGATTCCTCGTCGCGGCCGAAGCGTGGACGATGTGCCGTGCCGGCAAGGCGAAGCCGGACGATTTCGGAATCCTGGAGATGGCGGGCTGGTGGTTCATCGCCGGCAATCTGGTGCGCGATCTTGCTGCGCTGAACGGCGTCGTCATGCTGCCCTGGGACGTCTGGGAGCCGATGCCGCAGGAGGGCGAAGCGATCGATGTCGAGCGCTTCGATCGCCTGGCCGCGGTGACGGCCGACCCCGATGCGCATTGGAACGATGTGCGCGCGCTGTACGAGTCGGATTGTCGCGTGCCGCCGCTCGTCTTCAATGCGCTCCGACAGCGCATGGAGCAGGCCTAGAGCACGAGTTGCCGCGCCAGGGCTGCAAACTCCATCACCGACAATGTTTCCGCGCGGCGTGTCGGATCGATGCCGGCGGCGCGGATGGCGTCCTCGGAAAGCAGAGGCTTCAGACTCTGGCGCAGCATCTTGCGGCGCTGGCCGAAGGCGGCTTCGGTGATCCGCTCGATGTCGGCGAGATTGGCTTGCGCCAGCGGCTGCGCCAACGGCTCGATGCGCACGATGGAGGAGGTGACTTTGGGCGGCGGGGTGAAGGCGCGCGGCGAGACGTCGAACAGGATCTTCGCGCGCGTGCGCCATGCGGCGAGCACGGAGAGCCGGCCATAGGCCTTGCTGCCGGGCTGGGCCACGATGCGCTCGGCCACCTCGCGCTGGAACATGAGGGTGAGGCTCTGCCAGAAGAACCCGGGCGCGGTCAGCCATTTCACCAGCAGCGCCGTGCCGATGTTGTACGGCAGATTGGCGGCGACGCGAACAGGCTCAACGCCGAACATTGCCCGCTCGTCCAGCGCCAGCGCATCGGCTTCGACGATGTCCAGGCGGCCGGGATAAGCCGCGGCGATCTCGGCCAGAGCCGGCAGACAGCGGCGGTCGCGCTCGACCGCGACGACCCGCGCCGCGCCCTCCGCCAGCAAGGCGCGGGTGAGGCCGCCGGGACCCGGGCCGACCTCGTAAAGGGTCGTCTCCTCGAGCGGCCCCGCGGCGCGCGCGATGCGGCGCGTCAGGTTGAGATCGAGCAGGAAGTTCTGGCCCAGCGATCTCTTCGCCGTCAGTCCATGGGCCGCGATCGCCGCGCGCAGCGGCGGCAAATTATCCTCGCGCTCGGGCATTGGCGATCCGCGCGGCCATCTCGACGGCGGCGATCATGCTGCGCGCATCGGCCTTGCCCGTGCCCGCGATGTCGAAGGCGGTGCCGTGATCGGGCGAGGTCCGCACGATGGGAAGGCCCAAGGTCACGTTGACGCCGTCCCAGAACGACAGCGTCTTGATCGGGATCAGCGCCTGGTCGTGATACATGCACAGCGCTGCGTCGTACGTCGCGCGCGCCGCTTCGTGGAACAGCGTGTCGGCGGAAAGCGGCCCGCGCACGTCGTGGCCCTGCGCTTTCAGGGCTTCGACCGCGGGCGCGATGACGCGTCCGTCCTCGTTGCCGAACTCGCCGGGATGGGGATTGAGCCCGGCGACCGCCAGCCTTGGCCGCGCAATGCTGAAATCGGTTTGCAGCGCGGCGAGGATAATGGTCGCGGTCTCGACGATCGCCGCCGTCGAGATCGCCTGCGGCACTTCTTTGAGCGGCATATGGATGGTCTGCGGTATGACCCGCAATTTGTCGCTGGCCAGCATCATCACCGCGCGCTTCGCACCGGTGAGATGCGCGAGATACTCTGTATGACCCGGAAAGCCGAAACCGGCTTGCATCAACACGGCCTTGTTGATGGGCGCGGTGACGACTGCCGCCGCCGCTTCGGGATGCGATGCGATCTTGACCGCACTCTCGATGGAACCGAGGACTGCGGATGCGTTACGGGGATCGGGCTTACCTGCGACTGTCGGCACGCTGAGGCGGTTCGAAGCAAGAATGGGATCGCCGGAAATTTCGCCGAAGGCCCGGAACACCATAGGATCGCCGACGAGCTTAATCTCGCGCTTGCCGATGCGTCCGCCCAATGCACGCCACGCGGCGACCGCGATTTCCGGCCCGATGCCGGCGGGCTCGCCCATGGTGAGGAGGATCGGCGCGTCCGCTCCCGGCTCAGCGGGTTTCGACATTGGCCTGGCGCCGCAGGTCGCGAATATAGCGCCGGGCGAGCATGCTGATCTGCTGCTGGAAGAGCTGGCGCTCGACCTGTTCCTTGGACGGCGCGATCCAGCGATGCGCTTCGGGCGCGGCGCGCTCGTCGCAGCGGGCGAAGAGTTCGATGCCGGCCGCCGAGGCGAAGGGCTCGGTGACCTCGCCCGCCTGGATCTTGGCGAGTTCGGCCTGGATCTGCGGGCTCAGATCGCTGAGTTTCATCTCGCCCAAATTCATGAAGATGGCGCCCTTGCCCTGTGCGACAAGCTTCTGCATTTGCGGGCAGCTGGTGACGCGCATGCGGATTTCGGCGGCGATGTTCATGACCTTCTGCACATAGTCCTGCGCCGGCTTGGGCGGCATGGGCAGCAGAAGCCGCGCGAGCGGCAGGTAGCCGGGCTTGCCCGGCGGGGGGGCGGGCTTCTTGACCTCCGGCAGCTTGGCGCCCGCCGGCTCGGCCTTGTCGCGCATGCCCAGGATGTAATAGCCGCCGGCGGAGCGGATCGGGTCCGAGACGCCGCCGATATTGAGCTTGTGGACGGCGTCGTTGAGTTCGGGCGGCAACTGGCCGTCGGCCACCCAGCCGAGATCGCCGCCGGTCGCCGCGGTGGGGCTCTGGCTGAACTGGCGCGCGATCTGCGGGAAGGGCGCGCCGCTCTGCATCTGCTTCAGGAGATCGTTGGCGCGGTCGCGGACCTTCTGGTCCTGGTCGGGCGATTCGACCGCGAGGAAGATCTCAGACACCTGGTAGTGCGTCTTGTCCTTGCCCTCCATGATACGGGCAAATTCCTCGTTGACGTCCTGCTCGCTGATGTTGATGCGGTCGCCGTATTCATCCTCGATCGCCTTTTGCCAGGCGAGCTGCACCGCGATCTGGGCGCGCAAGGTCTCCATCGCCACGCGGGCGCGGGTCAGCACGGTCTTGAGCTGATCCATCGTCAAGTTGTTGTCTTTGAGGATGCCGTCGATCTCCTTGTCCACCTCGGGCGGAGAGACGGTGATGTTCTTGCGCTGGGCCTCTTCGAGCTCGAGCTTTTCGGTCTTGAGCTGTTCGAGCACCTGCGGGCGCATGCGCTTGAGGGTCTCGGCCGTGGGCGTCATGCCCGAGGTCGAGATCACCAGCGCCAGGCGCTGGCGCAGGTCGTATTCGGAGACGATCTGGTCGTTGACCACGGCGGCGACGCCGTTTTCGTTATCGTCCTGGTCGAGCTCGGCGACGGGCGCCGGCTGCGGGGCCGGCGGCTCCGCCTTGGCAATCTGCGCGGGCTTGGCCGGATGCGGTGCCGCGGCAGCTGCGACGGCAGCCAGCCCCGTCAAGAAGGCAAGCGCGGCGATCCAGCGTATTCGGCTTTTCGGCAGTGTTCTCACGCGGTCTTTCCCGGCATCGACCCGCCCCGGCGGACTGCCCCCAAACGAGCCGGCACAATACGCAATTCCCCAAGGGGTTCAAGGACGTGCGTCGATCCTGGTTGACGCGGCCAACCCGCTCAGGGCCTGTTGTAGGTAAAGATGTCCTGGTGGAACAGGCTGAAGGGCTTGACGTCCTGGTCGCCGGTCTTCAGCCCGATATGGAGGATGACCGCGGTCGAGGGCGGCAGGCTGAGCTCGCTCGTATATTTGCGCCGATAGGCCAGTGCGATGGCCAGGCACTCGTCCTCGTAGCCCAGGCCGTATTCGGTGTTGATCATCTCGCCCGCGATCAGGTCGCGCTGGACGGCGGCGAAGGCCTGCCAGTATTTGAACAGGTTGACGTCGAATTGGGCGTTGATTTCTTCGCGTGCACCCAGGCCCAGAGCGGCGGAGGGCGCAAGCTGGACATAGCTCACCTCGGCCGCCGTCCGGCCATAGGTGCCCAGGAGATAGACTTCGTTGCGCCGCACCGTGCCGCTGTCCTGATCGAAGTCGATGCGATGGGTGAGATCGATATAGGGCGGGAACTTGATGCTGAAGCGCGCGACGATGTCGGAGGATTTTTCCGAGAGCCCTGAATCGGAACCCAGGATCGGCTCCGCCTTGAGGCGATAGGTTTCGCCGACCACTGCTTCGAGGTGCGCGATCGGGAATATCGCATCGGCGCGCACGCCGGCGGTGGCGCGCGGACCGTCGTCGACGATGTCGTAGCCCGGCACCTGGTCGAAGCTGAAGACGTTGTTCTCGTCCAGCTCGAAGGCGACGCTGTCCTCGTCGGGCAGGTTCTTGGGATTGCCGCCATAGGGCGCGCCGATGATCTGCGCGATCGGCTCCAGCACGAAGGCGCGGCCGTTCTCGCCCTCGGAGACGAAAGGCCAGCGCCAGTCGAGCGCGATATAGGGCAGGCCGCGCTCGACATAGTGACCGCTCGGCGGCAGCGGAGTCTCGTTGTCGATGTGATAGACGTCGCCGCGTGCGTCCGCCTGCAAGGTGATCATCATGCCGTTGGCGGTGATCCAGGGCTTGCGCCAGCGCACTTCCGCGCTGACACGCTGCTCGTCGGTGCCGATGTCGCGGGTCAGCGCCACGCTCGACAGATCCAGGCGGAACTGGCCGCCGAGCAGATGATCCTGCGGGATGTAGCTGTACTCGATCAGCGGCAGCGGCACCGGGAAGGTGCGGTTGTCGTCGGTCGATCTCAGCCCCTGGAAGAAATAGCCCGTGACGGCGAAGCGGCTGCGGCCGCTTTCGCCCTGGAGAAACAGATCGCTCGTCAGCCGGTCGAGGAAGGAGATGTCGTAGCGCTTGAGGAAGGTCTGGTCGGACGAGACTTGGACGTCGAACCCGGTCGACCAGACATTGTCGATGGGCGTGCGGCCGGAGCCGAACAGATCGCTGTAGACCTGGTCCTGCTTGAGCGAGACGCCGCCATTGGGATTGAAACCGAAGCTGCCTTGCAACCACATGCCGCCGTTCATCCAGCGTTCGCGGTATTCGCCCTCGAGCACGTCGCCGCCATGGCTGGTGATCAGGGGCTCGATCGTCGCGTCCTGGGACGGCGACAGCGAGACATAGATCGGCAGCCGGATGAAATAGCCGATGGTGCTCGACGAGCCGAAATCGGGAAGCAGCAAGCCGGACGAGTAGCGCACGGTCGGATCGGGCTCGGACATGTACGGCGTGTAGAGGATGGGAACGCCGAAGGCCTCGATCGTGGCGTCCTTGAAGCGGATGCGGTGCTTGAGCTGGTCGTGCACCACGCGGTAGGCCTTGATGCGCCACACGGGCGTGCGCTGTCCCGGCTTGTCGCAGATCTTGCAGGGCGTGTAGGCCGCGTGCCACGCGGTGGTGAAGCGGTCCTGGTTGCGCTGGGCGCTGGTGGCGGCGAGACGTCCGCTCCTGCCGATCAGCGCCGCGAAGCCCTTGAGCGCTCCGTCGCGCATCTTGTCGGTGAGCACGACACTGCTGGCGAAGGCGACGTTGCCCTTGGCGTCCATCAGGCTGACATGCCCGCTGGCCGTCATCACGTCCTTGTCCTGGTCGTAGTCGAGCTTGTCGCACATCAGGATGCGGCCGTCGCGATCGACCTCGACATGGCCCTGCGCCGCGATGATATGGCGGTCGGCGTCGTAGACCACCTGGTCGGCGAGCAGCAGCACGTCGCCGTCCTGCTGTTTCTGGCGGCCGGCGGCGTGCGCGCTGCCCGCGGCCAGGATGAGCGCCGCGGCGAGGATGACGAAGCGGCTCATCATCCGTCCTCCTGATGGAAGACGAGAGTCATGCCGATGAGGATGGCGGCGAGCGCCGGCGCGGTGGCCGCGATCAGGACGGGCAGGATGCCGGACTGGCCCAGCGCGCGGGTGAGATCGCTGAAGAAGTAGATGGCAAAGCCCGACAGCGCGCTGACCAGGATCATGCGCGCCACGCCGCCGCCGCGCTGCAGACGCACCGAGAAGCTCGCCGCCATGAACACCATCGCGGCGAACAGCACCGGCAAGGCGAGCAGGGTGCAGAAATAGAGCTCGTGCCGCGTCGCGGCGAAGCCGGCGTTCTGCGCGGCGCGGATGAAGCCCGGCAGCTCCCAGAACGACAGCGTGTTGGGCGAGGCAAAGCTCTCCTGGATCTGGGTCGGCGTCATGCTGGTCGGCAATTCGTAGCGCGCGAAATGGCTGACGACGCCGTCCAGCCCGCTGACATTGGCGTCGCGCAGCAGCCATGCCTGCGCTTCGAGGCTGGCGCTGCGCGCGCCGATGCGGCCGAGGAAGTGGTCATGCGCTGCGTAGCGGAAGACGTCGACGTCCTCGAGCTCGACGCCCTGGTGGGCGACGCGCAAGGCATGGATCACCGATTGGTGCGTCTCGTCGCCCTGGCGCAGCCACAGTCCGTTGATCGAGACCGCGAGCTGGGACTCTTCCCCGCGGATGTACTTCGCCTCGAGCGCCGCGAACTGCGCGAGCATCTGGGCGGACACCGGCGTGAAGACCATGACCTGGAAGATGCCGAGCAGCACCGCGACGCTGAGCGGCGGCAGCAGGAAATCCCAGGCCGACATGCCGGCCGCGCGCGTGGCGACGAGCTCCTGGTTGCGCGACAGCCGCGCGAAGGCGAACACCCCGCCCAGCAGCACCGAGAAGGGCAGCAACTCCTGGCCCAGATCGGGAAGCTGCAGCAGCGCCATGCCGACGATCACGCCGCTGGTGATGTTGCGCCCGGCGGTGCGGTTGATGATATCGACGACGTCGATCGAGAAGGCCAGCATCAGGAACGCGCCATGGACGATGGCGACGCCGAGCAGGAACTGGGTCGCGAGATATTTGTAGAGCGTCCAGGACCAGCTCATGCCGGCTGTTCCTGCACCGGCGCCGCGCCGCGCAACAGGCGCGCCGGATCGAAGCCCATCAGCAGGGCGGTCGCGCCGGCGGTGCCGAGCGCGGGGATCAGATAGAACAGGAAGACGAGCGAGGGATGATGCGTCGCCAGTCCCTGCACGCCATAGCCCGCGATGCGCAGGCCGGCGGCGGCGGTGGCGGCCGCGGTGATGCGAAGCGCTTGCGCCCCGCGCGCGCGCCGTCCGCGCGTGATGACGACGAGCGCGATGAGACCGAACACGATGCAATAGAGCGGTTGCGCCAGCCGGTTGTGGGCCTCAGCGTAGTAGGCGGCGCGCGCGCTGCCCTTCACGGTCTTGTCGGGCCAGAAAAGCTCGCCCAGGAAACGCTCGCTCGCGGCGCGATCGGCGGTGCGGTTGGCGCTGGTGAACTGGTCGAGGTCGAAGACGTAGCTCTTGAATTTGAGCACCGAAATCTTGCTGCCGCGGTTGGAGGCGTGCTCGATCGTGCCGTCGAACATCAGAAGCCGCGCGCCGGCCGGCGTCTGCACCAGCTGCCCGCTTTCGGCGAGATAGGTGGTGGGCTGCTTCTTGTCGCGGCTGTCATGCACCAAAACGCCGCCCATATGGCCGCTCGAGTTCAGATAGCGGATGAAGACGGTGAGCCCTGGGGCGGGCGTGTTGAACTCGCCCTCGTCGAGCAGCGCCGCGCCGACATCGGCGCGGATGTCGAGCACCTTGTCCTTCATCGCGCGCTGGCCCGACGGCATGAGATAGAGGCCGCAGAGATAGGTGAACGCCATGACGATCCCCGCGGACAGCATCACCGGCAGGGCGAGCTGCGAGCGGCTGTACCCGGCGGACGCCATCACCACCAGCTCGCTGTCGGAATTGAGCCGCGTCAGCGAATAAAGCGTGCCGGAGAAGAACGCGATCGGCAGGATGATGACGAGCAGGCTCGGAAGAATCAGCAGGGTCAGATAGACGAAGGTGGTGGCCGACTGCCCGCGGTTGATCACCAGGTCGAGCAGTCGCAGCGACTGCGTCAGCCAGACGACGATGGTCATGAGCATGGCGAACAGCGCCGTCGGCCCGATCAGCTGCCCCAGGACGTACAGCGACAGTCGCGGCATTATGGGCCTGACCATGCCGGATTTGCCCCTCTGGCGATTCGGCCTAAACTACCATTCCCGGACCTTGCCCCCGCAACCCTGTTTCAGCAAATAAAATCAACACGCTAATTGGGAGATCGTCATGCTCTTGTCGTTTGTCGCGCCGCAGGCCGTCAAGGCCGGCGCCTGGATCGTGGGCGCCACGGAAGGCCCGGTGCTGCTTGCCGCCGCAAACAGGGCGGACGCAGCCGCCGGCGGCGCCATCGCGCGCGCGCTCAAGACAAGCCGCTTCACCGGCAAGGCGGGCCAGTCGCTCGAAGTCCTGGCGCCGGCCGGCGCAAGCGCGTCGCGCATCGTCCTCGTGGGGCTCGGCAAGGCATCGGAGTTCGACGGCAACGCCGCCGAGAATCTGAGCGCCAATGTTGTCGGCGCGCTGTCGAAAGCCGGCGAGGGCGCCGTCACCTTCGACATCGACGTGCCGAAAGGCGCGAAGCTGAAGCCCGGCGCGCTCGCGGTGCATCTGGCGATGGGCGCGCGGCTGCGCAGCTATACCTTCAACCGCTACCGCACCAGAGAGGTCGCCGAACACGAATTCCATGTCAAATCGGTGAGCGTGCTGACCCCCGACGCGCCGGCAGCGCGGCGGACTTGGCCGGCGATGGATGCGGTGGCGGAGGGCATGTTTCTTGCCCGCGATCTCGTCAACGAGCCGCCGAACGTGCTCTCGCCGCAGGAATTCGCCACGCGTGCCAAGCAGCTCTCCAAGCTCGGCGTCAAGGTCGAAGTGCTGGGCGAGAAGGAGATGAAGAAGCTCGGCATGGGCGCGCTGCTCGGCGTCGGCCAAGGCAGCGAGCGCGAAAGCCAGCTCGTCGTCATGCAGTGGAACGGCGCGCGCGGCAAGGCGCAGGCGCCCGTCGCCTTCGTGGGCAAGGGCGTGTGCTTCGATTCCGGCGGCCTCTCGCTCAAGACGGGCCAGGGCATGATGGGCATGAAGGGCGACATGGGCGGAGCCGCCGCCGTCACCGGCGCGATCCGCGCGCTGGCCGCGCGCCGTGCCAAAGTCAACGCCGTCGGCGTGATTGGACTGGTCGAGAACATGCCGAGTGGCACGGCGCAGCGTCCCGACGACGTGGTGACATCGATGTCGGGCCAGACGATCGAGGTGCTCAACACCGACGCGGAAGGCCGTCTGGTGCTCGCCGACGCGCTGACCTATACGCAGCGCACCTTCAAGCCCGCCTTCGTCATCGATCTCGCCACGCTCACCGGCGCCATCATGGTCGCGCTGGGCACCGAGAATGCGGGCCTGTTCTCCAACGACGACAAGCTCGCGCGGCGCATCGAAGCCGCCGGCAAGGCCGTGGGCGAGCCGGTCTGGCGCCTGCCGCTCGGCGCCGGCTACGACAAGATGATCCGCTCCAAGATCGCCGACATGAAGAACATCACCGGCACGACCAATGCCGGCTCGATCGCGGCGGCGCAGTTCCTCAAGCGCTTCGTCGAGAAGGACCAGGCCTGGGCGCATCTCGATATCGCCGGCACCGCCTGGCAGGACGGCGAGCAGAAATCGCTCGCGCCGAGCTGGGGCGTGGGCTGGGGCGTGCGCTTGCTCGACCGGCTGGTGGCGGAGGATTATGAGGGGTAGCGCTTTCTTGTCCTCCCCCGTTTACGGGGGAGGTGCCGAGCGGAGCGAGGCGGAGGGGGGATTGTGCATGCGAGTCCCCCCTCCGTCGCGCTCGCTTTGCTCGCGCGCCACCTCCTCCGCAAGCGGGGGAGGATTTTGAGCGAAGTACTCTTCTATCACCTCGAACGCCGCACGCTGGAAGAGGTGCTGCCCGGGCTGCTGGAAAAATCGCTCGAGCGCGGCTGGCGGGCGCTGATCCGCACGGACTCCGCCGAGCGCGCCGAGATGATCGACACCTTGCTGTGGACCTATGACGATTCGAGCTTCCTGCCGCATGCCCAGACGGGCGACGGCGATGCGAAGCGCCAGCCCGTGCTCATCACGGTGGAAGAGGACAACGCCAACGGCGCCAATGTCCTGTTCCTCGTCGGTGGCGCAGCACCCGCCGATTGGAGCGCGCAGCAGATGAGCGCTTTCACCCGCATCGTCGCACTGTTCGACGGCCGTGACCCCGAGGCGCTGGGACGTGCGCGCGAGTCCTGGAAAGGCGCGCGCGACGCCGGCCACGCCGTCACCTATTGGAAGGAAGGCCCGGGCGGCAGGTTCGAGAAGCAGGCCTGACTATTTCAGCGCGTCCTGCAGGGCGGTGAAGTAGTAGGCCCACACGCCCAGCAGCAGAAACGGCACGACGGCCTGAACCACGCGATTGCGGAACACGATCGCAGCGATCGCAAGCGCGATCAAAGGCACCGTCGCCAGGTTCTGCCGCATGACCTCGCTCACATTGTAGGCGCCGCCAAAATAGAGGTTGTCGATGAAGGCCCAAATTGCCGTCGCCAGGAAGGCGCCGATGTAGCGCCGCGAGCGCATGCGATGGAATTCGACGAGGTCGAGCGTGCCTTCCGCCGGGACTTCCGGACAGACGAGCGCCGCCTGCATGTAGTCCACGAAGGACTGAACCACGACGATCAGGATGCTCGGCATCGTCCAGTTGGGGACCTCGCGCATGTCCCAATAGCTGATCCAATCCGCCAACAGCAGGATCAGGGCGTTGAACATCCAATAGGCGTGCAGCCAGGAGAAGCGGACCCGCTCGCGCCCCCCGATCAGCTTCGCCGCCGTCGTCAGCAGGTGCGCGATCGCCAGCGCATAGACGAAGGACAGCAGCGAGATGACGTGCTCGAACGCGCCCATGCGAATCCCCGAAGCCGGTGGCAGCGTAGTTCAATTTGGGGTTCAATCGTAATCGGCGCGTCATCCTGAGGCGCCCGCCCGCGTGCTTCGAGGCTCGGCTTCGCCTCGCACCTCAGCATGACGCGGGCGGGCCTCGAAGGAGATGCGCCGCAGCGCAGCAGCCGGTTGATAGGCAGGGGAAGCCTTGCTACATCCTTCCCCCTTGCCGGGAGGCGCGGTTGTTCAGCATTTTCTCGTTGCTCTCATCGCCGATCGGCTTGGCGGCGCTCGCGCTGCTGGTGGTCTGCGTCGTGCACGCCATCCGCACGGGCAACATCTTCCCGTGGATTTACGTGATGGTGTTCCTGCCGGGCATCGGGCCGCTGATCTACTTCTTCATGGTGATCGTGCCCGAACTCGCGCGCGGCCGCGCGGCGCAACGCCTCAAGCGCGGTGCCGCCCGCGCCATCGATCCCAACAAGGATTTCCGCGCCGCGATGCGCGAGGTCGAGATGGTGGGCTCCGTCGACGCCAAGCGCGCACTTGCCGAGCAGCTGATGCAGCGCGGGCTCTTCAACGAGGCGGTCGAGGTCTATGAGAGCGCGCTCACCGGCCAGTTCGCGAGCGATCCGGCATTGCTGGTCGGAATCGCCCGCGCCCGCTTCAGCGCCGGCGACGGCGAGGGCGCGCAGGCTGCGCTCGACGCGCTGCAGCACGCCGATCCGAAGTTCGTCTCGGAGGATGCGCACCTGATCTATGCCCGCGCGCTGGAGCTGCAGGGCAAGGAGAGCGAAGCGCTGGACGAATACCGCCGGCTGGTGCCGTACTTCGCCGGCGAGGAGGCGCGCACGCGCATGGCGATGCTGCTCGACAGGCTCGGCCGGCGCGACGAAGCCCGCGCGGTCTACGATCAGGTGGTCAAGCACCTGGACGGCGCGCCCGCGCGCTACCGCAAGGCCCAGCGCCAGTGGGGCGACATCGCCAAGAACGCAATCAGGGCTTGAAGCGCACGCTCAATCGCGCTTGCGCGGCGCGGGCTTGCCCAGCGCGGCAACCGTCTGGCGATGCCACTGGCGGATCGGCATGGCGGGATAGCCGCCGATGATGGCGCCCTCCGCGACGTCGTGGATCACGCCGCTCTTGGCCGCGATGCGCGCGCGCGCGCCGATGTGGACATGGTCGTTGATGCCGACCTGGCCGCCGACCATCACGTGGTCGCCGAGCGACGAGCTGCCGGCAATGCCGCACTGCCCTGCGATCACGCAGTGACGCCCGATGTGCACGTTGTGGGCAATCTGGACGAGGTTGTCGATCACCGTGCCCATGCCGATGACGGTGTCGCACACCGCGCCGCGGTCGATCGCGCAATTGCCGCCGATGCGCACGTCGTTCTCGATGATGACGCGGCCGAGCTGGGCCACGCGCATCAGGCCCTTGGGACCGGCCACGAAGCCGAAGCCTTCGCCGCCGATGCTGTTGTTGGCGCCGATGCGGACGCGCGCGCCGATCAGGGCGTGGCTGATCGTCGTGCCGGCGCCGATCCTGCAATCGTCGCCGATCACCACGCCTTCGCCGATGACGCCGTTGGCCTCGACATGACAGCGCCGGCCGAGCCGCGCGTCCGGGCCGATCGTCGCGCCTGGACCGATCTGGGAACCCTCGCCGATGGAGGCGGTGTCGGCGATGTCGGCGCGCGGATGGATGCCGGTATTGTCGCACGGCGGCGGATAGAACAGGTGCCCGATCTGGGCGAAGGCCAGGGACGGATCCTTCACCAGAAGCAACCACGAACCGTTGTGCTCGCAATCGCCGAGCCTGCTATTGGTGACGATGACGCTGGCGCGGCTGATGGCGAAATGCGCCGACCACTTGCTGTCGCTGAAGACGCTGATCTCGCCGGTCTCGGCGCTGTCGAGCGGCGCTATGCCGTGAACCAGGAATGCGGACGGCGCTTCCGCGCACAACTCGCCGCCGACATGAATCGCGATCTCGGCCAAGGAAAATGGGCCGCTGCGGCGGAAAAACCTGTCATCCGTCAATGACATAACCTCTGGGACGGGCGGGACCCTAGCACGGCCTTCGGCAGAAGGATTGCCAAATGATAACGGCCAGGGCCTCAGGCGTCCGCGCGCATCGCGATTTCGTACTCTTCGTTAACGGCGATCCAGCGCGCCTCGGCGGCCTCAAGCCGGCGCTGCGCGTCGGCGCGCTTCTTCGACACCGCCGTCGCCTTGGCGCGGTCCTGCGCGAAGAGCAGCGGATCGGCGAGCGCCTTGTCGTATTTCGCGATTTCCTTGTTCAGTTCGTCGATCTGGTGCTCCGCGATCTCGACTTTCTCTTTCAGCGGCTTGAGCGCCTTGCGCCGCTCCGCCGCCTCGCGGCGCGCGTCTTCCTTCGACAGTTTCGGCGCTTGTTCGAGGCGCGGCTGCGGCGCTGCTTCGCCCGACAGCAGGAAGCGGCGGTAATCGTCGAGATCGCCGTCGAACGGCGTCACCCCTCCCTCGGCGACGAGCAGCAGGCGGTCCATTGTGGCTTCTATCAGCCGGCGATCGTGGCTCACCAGCACGACCGCGCCCTCGAAATCGTTGAGCGCCATCAGCAGCTCCTCGCGCGCGTCGATGTCGAGATGGTTGGTCGGCTCGTCGAGGATCAGCAGGTTGGGCCTGTCCAAGGTCGCCATCGCCAGCATCAGGCGCGCGCGCTCGCCACCCGAAAGCTGGCCGACGCGGGTCAGCGCCTTGTCGCCGGAGAGCCCCATCGCGCCCAGTTGCGTACGCAGTTCCGTCTGGTTGAGCTTCGGCCGCACCCGCGCGAGCGTCTGCACTGCCGTAGCATCCGGGTCGAGCTCGTCGAGCTGATGCTGCGCGAAATAGCCCGGCACCAGCTTCTTCGAGCGCACGACCTCGCCGCCCATCGCCTCGAGCTTGCCTGCCAGCAGCTTCGCCAGGGTCGATTTGCCGTTGCCGTTCTTGCCCAGAAGCGCGATCCGGTCGTCCGGATCGAAGCGCAGCGACATCGCGCTCAACACCGCGCGGCCGTCATAGCCGACGCAGGCCTTCTCGAGGCCGATCAGGGGCGGACTGGCATCCAGCGGCCGGGGCAGGCGGATCGGCGCGATGAACTCGTCGGGGGGGACTTCAACCCGCTGCAGGCGCTCGAGCATCTTGATGCGGCTCTGCGCCTGGCGCGCCTTCGAGGCCTTGTAGCGGAAGCGGTCGACGAAGGCCTGCATGTGCTTGCGCGCCGCGTCCTGCTTGCGGGCGAACGCCATGTCGTTGGCGCGGCGCATCGCGCGGGTGTCGACGAAAGTGTCGTAATTGCCGCTGTAGAGCGTGAGCTTCTGGTACTCGAGATGGAGAATGAATTCGGCGACGTTGTTGAGCAGGTCGCGGTCGTGGCTGACGACGATGACGCTGCCGCGATAGCGCCGGAGATAGTCCTCGAGCCAGAGCACGCCTTCGAGGTCGAGATAGTTCGTCGGCTCGTCGAGCAGCAGCAGATCCGGCGCGCGGAAGAGGATCGCCGCCAGCGCCACGCGCATGCGCCAGCCGCCGGAGAACTGCGAGCACGGCCTCATCTGGTCGGAGGCCGAGAATCCGAGGCCGTGGAGGATGCTCGCCGCGCGCGCCGGCGCCGAATACGCGTCGATGGCTTCCAGCCGCGCATGGATGTCGCCCAGCGCATGCGGATCGTGCTCGTGCTCCGCGCGGGCGAGCAGCGCGCTGCGTTCGCTGTCGCCGGCGAGCACCGTCTCGATCAGGCTCATGGGCCCGCCCGGCGCTTCCTGCGCCACCGCGCCGATGCGCCAGTCCTTGGGCCAGCTCACCTCGCCCAGATCGGGCGTCAGGCCGCCCAGGATGACCATGAGCAGCGTCGACTTGCCCGCGCCGTTGCGTCCGACGAGCCCGATGCGCCGGCCGGCGGGCAGACTCGCGCTCGCGCCGTCCAGGATCTCGCGACCGGCGATGCGCACGACGATGTTATCGATGACCAGCATGGCGCGCGGCGTATAGCATAAAGCAAAGGACGGAATAGCTGGGATCGGCCAACCCTCACTCTCAAACCGGAGTTGTCATCGCCCGGCCCGAAAGGGTCCGGGCGACCCAATTTTGCCCGCAGGAAGATGGGTCACCCGGATACGGCCTGCGCTTCGCTTCGGCCTACCGGGTGATGACGATTCTTTTTTTTGGCCTCTACCTCGATTGCGCGTCCACCTGCACGCCTTTCTTTTCGCGCCGGTCGATCAGCAGCGTGAAGACATCGGGCCGCGAATAGTGGCCGGCGGCGTCGAAATCGTACTTGCCGCGCGCGATGGCGCCAAGGTCGATCTCTGCGGTGACGACGGCCTCGCGCCCGTAGACGGGCTCGGCAATGGTCTCTCCAAGCGGACCGTAGATCGCGCTGCCGCCGCGGATGAGGACGGTATCCGGCGCGTCGCCCTGCATCGGACGGTAGTCGGAAGGGCAATCGGCGCGCCTCAGATACTGCACCGCGCTGAGCACGAAGCAGCGTCCTTCGAGCGCGATGTGGCGCATCGTGGTCTGCCAGCTGTCGCGGTCGTCGACGGTCGGCGCGCAATAGAGCTGGATGTCCTGCGCATACATCGCCATGCGCAGCATCGGCATGTAGTTCTCCCAGCAGATCACCGAGCCGACACGGCCAACAGGGGTCGCCACGACATCGAGCGTCGAGCCGTCGCCCATGCCCCAGATCAGCCTCTCGCTCGCGGTCGGCATCAGCTTGCGGCGCCGTCCGGCGAGCCTGCCGCGGTCGTCGTGATGCAGCACCGTGCAATAGAGCGTGCCGCCGTCGCGCTCGATGACGCCGGTCACAAGATGGACTCTCAGCTTGGCCGCCGTTTCGCCGATGGCGTTGGTTTCCGGTCCCCGGACCTCGATGGCGGATTCGAAATAGCGCCGGAAGAGATCGCGGCCGTCGGGGCTGCGCGAGCCGACATGAGCGCCGAAGGTCACGCCTTTGGGATAGCCGCCGACAAAGGCCTCCGGGAAGACGATCAGCTTTGCCCCTTCTGCAGCCGCTTCGCCGGCCAGGCGCTTGAGTTTGGCGAGCGTGGCTTGCGTGTCGAACAGCACCGATCCTGCCTGGACGACCGCGACCTTGACCATGTTGCGCCTCCCTGTCTTTGCGCCGGCGGGCCTGCTTGCCCGAATGCGGCGAGGCCTCTATAAGGCCGCGCTTCCACCACCAGCGGAGACTATCATGGCCGTCGAGCGCACGCTTTCGATCATCAAGCCGGACGCCACGCGGCGCAATCTGACGGGCGCGGTCGTCGACCGCTTCGAGAAGGCGGGCTTGCGCGTGGTGGCCCAGCGCCGCATGCGGCTTTCCACGGCCCAGGCCGAAGCCTTCTACGCGGTGCACAAGGCGCGGCCGTTCTTCAAGAGCCTGGTCGAGTTCATGACGTCGGGACCGGTGGTGGTGCAGGTGCTGGAGGGCGAGAGCGCGATCGCCAAGAACCGCGAGGTGATGGGCGCGACCGATCCGGCCAAGGCCGCCGCCGGTACCATCCGCAGGGATTTCGCCGAGTCGATCGAGGCGAACTCCGTGCATGGCTCCGATGCGCCCGAGACCGCCGCGAACGAAATCCGCTTCTTCTTTTCCGATCTGGAGATCGTGGGCTAGCGAACGTGACCATGCAGGGCAAGACCGTCGTCATCACGGGCGCCACCTCCGGCATCGGGGAAGTGGCCGCGGTGGCGCTCGCCAGGCAGGGCGCGCGGATTCTCGCGGTCGGGCGCGACTCCAAGCGCGCCGAATCGACGCTGGCCAAGCTCCGCGCCGCCAATCCGGACGCGCAGCATGCGGCGCCCCTCGCCGATCTTTCGCGGCTTGCCGAGATGAAGCGGATTTCCGCAGAGATCACACGGCTCGCCCCTGAGATCGACGTCCTGGTGAACAATGCCGGCGCGCTGTTCAACACAAGACAAGTGACCGAGGACGGGCTGGAGAAGACTTTCGCCCTCAACCACATGTCGTACTTCGTCGTGACAGGCCTGCTGCTGCCGCATATCAAGCGCGGCGGGCGGATCGTCTCCACCGCTTCCGACGCGCACCGCGGCGCCCGGCTCGACTTCGACGACCTGCAATGCGAGCGGCGCTACAGCGGCTTCTCCGTGTACGGAAAGTCCAAGCTCTGCAACATCCTGTTCACCCGCGAGCTGGCGCGGCGCATCCAGGGCTCCGGCGTAAGCGCGAATTGCCTGCACCCGGGCTTCGTCGCCACGCGCTTCGGCGACCAGAGCGGTGGCCTGGTGTCGGTCGCGGTCCGGCTCGTCAAGCCGGTCGGCGCGATCTCGCCGGAAGAGGGCGCGAAGACGATCGTCCATCTCGCGGCGTCGCCCGAGGTCGAAGGCGAAAGCGGCGGCTATTACTACAAGTGCAAGCCCGCGACGCCGACACCGGAAGCGCAGAACGACGCCGATGCGAAGCGGCTCTGGGATATCTCCACGCGGCTCGCGGGCCTGGGCGCCTGATCGGTGTCCGCGCAAGGCCACATTCCGGCGCCGCCGGGGGATTTCGTTCTGCCGTTCGATCTTCCCGCCGCGGGCGTGCGCGGCCGCTTGGTACGGCTGGATTCGGCGTCGGCGCGCGCGCTCCTTGCCCATCGCCTGCCCGAGGCGGCGTCGCGGGTGATGGCCGAGACATTGGTGCTGGGCGTGCTGCTCGGCACCTCACTGAAGCTGGAAGGCCGCTTGAGCGTGCAGACCAAGAGCGGCGGCCCGCTCGATCTGATGGTCACCGACTATTACAGCGCGCAAGACGACCGCGCCAAAGGCGTGCGCGGTTTTGCCAGATTGGATCGGACGCGCGCCGAAGCTTTGGCCGCGAACCCGGGTTTCGCCGCGCTCACCGGCGAAGGCTCTCTCGCCATCACCATCGAGCCGCGCAGCGGTGCACAGGCTTATCAGGGCATCGTCGCGCTGTCGCCCGACGGCATCGCAGCATCGGCCGAGACCTATTTCGCGCAGTCCGAGCAATTGCCGACCGCGATCCGTCTTGCCGCTGCGCCGTTGTTCGAGGCGGGCAAGGCCGAACCGCAATGGCGCGCGGGCGGCATCATGCTGCAGGTCACGCCGGGCGCGCAGCAGGTGGACGACGACTGGCAGCGGCTGAGCCTGATCCTGAAGACGGTGGAGGACCTGGAGCTCGTCGATACCGCTTTGGCGGCGGAAACGTTGCTGTGGCGCCTGTTCCACGAAGACGAAGTGCGCGTGCATCCGGCGGAGCCGGTCGGCTTCCGCTGCGACTGCCACACCGACCGCATCGCTTCGGTGCTGCGTTCGTATTCCGACGAAGACCGCACGGGACTCGCCGATGCCGACGGCATCATCCGCGCCCGCTGCGAGTTCTGCGGCCGGGTCCACGAAGTGACGGTTTAGATTGCGGCGTCGCCCTTCGAGGCTCGCCCGCGTCATGCTGAGGTGCGAGCGAAGCGAGCCTCGAAGCACGCGGGCGAGCACCTCAGGGTGACGCCGAAAATTTATCCAACAACTGCCTTCGCAATCACTTTGCGCAGAAAAGCCTCGCACGCCTCGAGCTGCGACAGATCGACGAACTCGTCGGCCTTGTGCGCCTGGTCGATAGAGCCGGGGCCGCAGATTACCGCGGGAATGCCGGCCGCCTGGAAATGCCCGGCTTCCGTCCCGTAAGCGACGGTCTCGGCGCGATTGGCTCCGGTGAGCTCCAGAGCCAGCGCGACGGCGGGGGACTCCGGATCGAGGGCGAGTCCGGGATATTGGCTTGTGATCGTGCTTTCGATCGCCGCTTCCGGAGCGCCGCGGCGATAACGCGGCAGGATATCGGACTCGGCCAGGGCCTGCGCGCGCGCGACGACGGTGCGGCCGTCGCGGCCGGGCAGGGGCCGGCACTCCCACACGATCTGCGCCGCGCCGGCCAGGATGTTGAGCGCGGTGCCGCCAGAAATGACATTGGCCTGTGTGGTGGTGAAGGGCGGCTCGAAGCGCGGATCGCAATCGGCTTCGAGCTCGCGGCCAAGCCGGGCAATGAGCGAGACGAACTCGCCCGCCATCATCCCCGCACTGGCGCCTTTTTGCGGCGCGCTGGAATGGCCTTCATGGCCCTTGCATCGGGTCCTGACCGCGGTGCCGCCTTTGTGCGCGCCGACCACTTTCATCATCGTGGGTTCGCCGACGATGGCGAGCGCCGGCTTGATGCCGGCCTTGCGCAGATCGTCGAGCAGCGCAGGCACGCCGGCGCAACCCACCTCCTCGTCGAAGGAGAGCGCGAAATGGATCGGGCGCGCGAGTTTGGCCGCCGCGATCTCGCCAACCAGCGACAACGCGGTGGCGACGAAGCCCTTCATGTCGCACGCGCCGCGGCCGAACAGGCGCCCGTCATGCGTCTCGGCCTTGAAGGGGTCGCTCGACCAGTCCTGCCCGTCGACCGGCACGACATCGGTGTGTCCCGACAGCACAATGCCGCCGTCGCGATCCGGCCCGAGGCTCGCGAACAGGTTCGCCTTGCTGCCGTCGGCGTTATGGCTGCGCCGGCAGCGCGCGCCGTTCGCCTCGAGCATGTCCTGCGCGAAATCGATCAGCGCGAGGTTGGAGAGCCGACTCGTCGTGTCGAAGGCGATGAGACGGGCCGTGAGCTCGGTGGGTGAGAAAATTGTCGTCATCCTGAGGTGCAGGGCCGCGTGCTTCGAGGCTCGCTCCGCTCGCACCTCAGCATGACGCGGCCCTGCCTCGAAGGATGGCCTTCACGATTACCCATCCATGCTCGATGTCGGATTGCCGATCACGCTCAGGAATTCCCGCCGCGTCAGCGGATTCTTGCGGAATTCGCCCAGCATCGTCGACGTCACCATGCTGACGCCGGGCTTGTGGACGCCGCGCGTAGTCATGCACTGATGCACCGCCTCGATCACCACCGCCACGCCCTTGGGCTCGAGAACGTTCTGGATGGTGTTGGCGATCTGCGCGTTCATCTTCTCCTGGACCTGCAGGCGGCGCGCGAAGGCTTCGACCACGCGCGCGAGCTTGGAGATGCCCACAACCTTGTTGGTCGGAAGATAGCCGACATGGACGCGGCCGATGATCGGCGCCAGATGATGTTCGCAGTGCGACTCGAAGCGGATGTCCTTGAGCACGATCATGTCGTCATAGCCTTCGACTTCCTCGAAGGTGCGGCGCAGGAATTCCTCCGGGTCGACGCGGTAGCCGGAGAACCAATCCTCATAGGCGCGCGCGACGCGTTGCGGCGTCTCGGCCAAGCCCTCGCGCGACGGGTCGTCGCCGGCCCAAAGCAAAAGCGTGCGAATGGCGTCTTCGGCCTCTTCGCGGCTGGGACGCTTCGGGACTTGTGTCGTTGGGAGGGGACGGAGTTTTCGCTCTTCGGACATCAGACAGGCTTTCAAAATCACAACGCGGAAAACGGCCGAAAGCGCGCCAGGTCTGCCCCGCGCCTTGAAGCCTTCAGTGGATCTGGCGACGCTCGTGCGGGCTTTCAAGCAGGAAGGTTGGAATTTCGGCCTCGAACGACTGTCCCGACGCCGTCTTCATCTGATATCGGCCCACCATGCAGCCGGACGAGGTCGGAAGCGGACAACCGCTCGTATACTGGAACGCCTCGCCCGGCGCGATGACGGGCTGCGCGCCGACTACGCCGGGCCCGCGCACTTCCTGCTCCCGTCCCAGGGCATCGGTGATGTGCCAATAGCGCGACAGGAGCTGCACGGACTCGGGCCCGTGATTTTCGATCGTCACCGTATAGGCCCAGAGATACTGGCCCTCGTCGGGATCGGATTCGTCGTCCAGGAAGGCGGGTTTCACCGCCACCCGGATGCCGTGGGTCTCTCGCTCGTACATCGCCCGATTATCGCGCGCCGGGCAGCGCCCGTGCAAGGCCGGAAATGAGGTGCGGGCTCACGCCTGTGGCGCGACCGCCACGTCGGTCTTGACCGAATTGGCGATGAAACATTCCTCATGCGCGCGATGGTGAAGCTCCGCGAGCGTTGCGGCATCGACTTTTGTCCCCGGAGCGAAAACGACGCGCGGTCTCAAGGTCACCCGCGTCATCTGGAGCTTGCCGCCGGCGCCCTTCTCGAGATGGCCCTCGGCTGAATCGTCGTAGGCATCCACCACCAGCCGCTTGCGCGCGCAGATCGCGAGAAAGGTGAGCATGTGGCAGGACGACAGCGAGCCGACGAACGCCTCCTCCGGATCGACGCGGTCGGCATCGCCCTTGAACGCCGGCGCGGACGATGCAGGCAGCACGATCGCGCCATCCTTGAACCGCACCTCATGCGCGCGGTTATAGGTGTCGTAGCCGAAATCGGCGGACGTGCGGGTCCAGTGGACGCCGGCGCGGTGGCTGGGCATGGATGCTCCTTGCAGACGGTTTTTCATATGCTGATTGCGAGGACCGCTAAACCGCCGCCAGCCCGCGCTCCAAATCTTCGCAAATGTCTTCCGCATCTTCCAGGCCGACGGACAGGCGCAGGAGGCCCGGGCCGATGCCGAGCTCGTCGCGCGTGTCGGGCTTGAGCCGCTGATGCGTTGTGGTCTCGGGATGGGTGATCAGGCTCTTGGCGTCGCCGAGATTGTTGGAGATGTCGATCAGCGCGAGAGCGTCCATCAGACGGAAGGCGGCGTCCTTGCCACCCGCGACGTCGAAGCCGACCACGCCGCCGCCGCCCGACATCTGCCGCCGCGCAAGCGCATACCCGGGATGATCCTCCCGAAACGGATAGCGTACGCGCAAGACTTTCTTCTGCGCCGCCAGGAAGTCGGCGACCTTCGCCGCGTTTTCGCAATGCGCACGCATGCGCAGGTCGAGGGTCTCGAGGCTCTTCAGATGCACCCAGGCATTGAACGGGCTCATCACCGGCCCGGTGTTGCGCAGGTAGGGCTGCAGCCGCTTCTCGAGGAAGTCCTTGCCGCAGAGGATGACGCCGCCGAGGCAGCGTCCCTGCCCGTCGATGAACTTGGTCGAGGAATGAACGACGATATGGGCGCCGTGCTTCATCGGCTGCTGCAGGGCAGGGCTTGCGAAGGCGTTGTCGACGATGAGCTGCGCGCGGGCGCGCTCGGCGATTTCTGCGACGGCGGCGATGTCGACGATGTCGAGCGTGGGGTTGGCCGGCGTCTCCACGAACAGCATCCGCGTCCGTTCCGTCACCGCGCCGCGCCAGGCGTCGAGATCGCTGCCGTCGATCAGCGTGTGCGAAATGCCGAAGCGCGGCAGGATCTCCGCGATCACGGCGCGGCAGGAACCGAACATCGCTCTCGCGGCGACCACGTGATCGCCGGCGTCGAGACCGGCGAGCAACGCCGCGCTCACCGCCGCCATGCCGCTCGCCGTGGCCCGCGCGCAAGGGGCGCCTTCGAGCGCCGCCATGCGGTCCTCGAACATGGCGATCGTCGGGTTGCCGAAGCGGGTGTACTGGAAGCCGTCATCCTCGCCCGTGAAGCGGGCGGCGGCCTGCGCGGCCGAATCATAGGCATAGCCGGAGGTCAGGAAGAGGGCCTCCGCCGTCTCCTGGAACGGCGTGCGCGACTGCCCGCCGCGGATCGCGAGCGTACGCGCGCGCCAGTTTGCGCCTTTCCTGCCTGCCGCCATGCGCGTCTTGTGGCGCGGCTTGCCGCTCTGGGTCAAGTTTCCTAAGGTCCGTGCGCGTTTCCACCGGCTCCGGCATGAACACCATCAGTCACCACGCAGCCCTGATCTACGTCATGGTGGTCGTCGCAGCATCCGACGGCTCGATCTCGGATCGCGAGATGAAGACCATGGGCGATCTCGTCAGGACGTTGCCCATCTTCCGCGATTTCGAGCGCGAGCGGCTGGTCGCGACGGCGCAGGATTGCGGCGCCATATTGCAGGACCGCGAGGGATTGGATGCGGTGCTTGGCCTTGCCAAGGCCGCGCTGGCACCGCACCTGCGCGAGACGGCCTATTGGCTCGCGCTCGAAGTGGCGCTCAGCGACAGCCGCGTGATGCTGGAGGAGATCCGCGTCATCGAAACCATCCGCCGCGCGCTCGGCGTCGACAAGCTCGTCGCCGCCGGACTCGAACGCGCCGCCCGGGCGCGCTACCAGGTCGCGTGAAACGTCTGTTGCTCCTGCGCCACGCCAAATCGGAGCGCGAAACCGCCGACGACCTCAAGCGCGGCCTTGAAAAGCGCGGCGAGAAGGACAGCGTCCGCATGGGCCGCTACCTGCGCGAGGACGCCTACCTGCCCGACCTGGTGCTCTGCTCGCCGTCCACGCGCACGCGCGAGACGTTGAAGCGGGTACTGGCCGAGCTTGGATCCGCGCCGCCGGTACAATATCCGAGCGAACTCTATCTCGCCGAGCCCGAGATCATCGCGTCGCTGGCCCGGCGGGCGCCGGAAAAGTGCGGCACGCTGATGGTGGTGGGTCACAATCCCGGACTGGAGCAATGTGCGCTGTCGCTCGCCGCGGCCGGCGACGACAAGGCGCAGCGCAAGCGCACCATGGCGATGCGCGAGAAGTTTCCCACCTGCGCATTGGCCGTGATCGATTTCGCCGTCGACCGCTGGGCCGATGTCGCCCCCGGCACAGGCGAGCTCGACGCGTTCATGCGGCCGAAGGATTTGGCGGACTGACTTGCAAGTGCCGCATTGCTGCGCTTTGCACGAAAGAAAACGCGCCTTCTGCTCTATCGCGCCGGGCTTTGCTGGACGGTTTCGAGGCTCTTCCAGCCGAAGGCCACTTCGGGCACCGGATCGCCCATCATCTTCGCCGTGCGCTCCGCCACCAGCCTGCCACCCATGCGCTCGTAGAAGAAGCGCGCATGGTTCTGCGCATGCGCCCAGATCAAGCAGGAGCGGCAGCCGCGCTTTCTGAGTTGCGAGAAGGCGGCTGCCAGCAGGTTGCGGCCCGCGCCTTCGCCGTAATGGGCGGGGTCGACATACAGCGTATAGACTTCGCCGTCGAAACCGAGGGTGCGGTCGCGCGACGGGCCGGCGCTCAGCATGCCGGCGACGCGTCCGCCGATCTCGGCTACCAGCACGATCTCGCCCTGGCAAATCGCGGCGCGCCAGCGTCCGGTCTGGCTGCCGAGCTTCATCGAGCTGAGCAACGCCTTGGACAGCACGCCGGGATAGGTGTCGTGCCACGATTCGATATAGACGCGCGCGATTTCTCCGGCATCGGTCGGTGTGGCGTTGCGGATAGCGAGTGCCAACGTCATGGGAGCAGCTTCGCGCGACGCAGCGCCTTCGGCAAGAGCGAATGAGAGCTAATCCTTGCGCCTGAGCGCCTTGACTCCGAAATAAACCATCGCCGTGCCCGCCGCGACGAAAGGCCCGCCGATGCTTAGCACCAACGCCAGAAAAGAAGAATCCGCCGAGCCCGGTTGCATGAACAGCTCTACCAGCCCGCCGAATGCAAAAATGCCTGTGCACAGCCCGGACGGAATCAAGATGAGCAGCCCGATGACCAGCAGAGCGATGCCGACGCCGACGTGCCGCCGCTTGGCCGGTTCCGCTGGTTCTATCATTTCTTGCCCCTCAGTCTGCGGCCGGCCCAGGTCAGCATCGCGCCCACAATGGCAAATCCCACGGCAGTTATGAATGTATGGCTCCCCACCCCCACATTGTTCCAGAAATCCGTGGGACTGCGCAGCCATGCGGCGATCGCCGCCATGCCCATGATGGCGGTGCAAAGACCTGACGGCACCAGGATCAGCGCACCGATGGCGATCAGTGCCGTCGCGACGCAGCCGACCGGCGCCGAAGGCTCGATGGGCCGCATTTGCGGAAGGTCGGGTCTCAAGTCAGGCACGAGCGGCCTCGCGCAGCTTCACGTCCAATCCATTGCGGTAGAAGAGATTGTAGGTGTCGAAGGGGATGATCTTGCCCTCGGTCGTGACGAAATGGATGCAGGAGCGCTTTACCGCCGCGATGCAGAAATTGTAGCGGTCGAGAAATGAAACGATGGCGATGCGGAAGACCTTGTCGTAACCCAGATCGTCGGGCACCTCGACCTGCGGTAGGCAGCACAGCAGGTCGCCCAGCACCGTCTTGGTGCGCTCGCCGGACGACGCCAGCGACAACAGGTCGAACAGCCTGTCGCGAAGCGCCGGATACTTCTCGAACGAGATCGTGTTGGGCGAGATCGCCAGCAGTTCCGCCTTGGGAATGAGCCGCGTGATCGGAGTCACTTTTGCGCCATCGCGCAAGCCGTACGCGATCGCGATGGCGTCCGGGTTGCAAGGCAGGGGGATGATGTCGTCCAGTGCGAAGACCTCGCCCGCCTGCGCCGCGACTTCGCGGCGAATGTCGGTGAGCAGCATGCGGTCGCGGTTCTTGTCGAAGTTCAGGTTGCGGCCGGCATCCTGCACGGGTTGAAAGGTGATGCCGCGCACGCAGCTGTAAGTCAGCGCGTGACGTATGATGCCGCCGATCTCGCGATCGTTGACGCACTTCTTCACCACGCAGACCAGTGTCGTGGAAATTCCCGCTTCTTCGAGATTGGCGAGCGCCTGCTCGCGCACCTTGCGCAGATCGGCGCCGCGGATGTTCTCGAGCGCACTGCGCTCCAGCGAGTCGAATTGGAGATACACCTCGAAGCCGGGTTTGAGACGCGCCAGCTCCTCGACGAAACCTTTGTCGCGTGCGATTCGGATGCCGTTGGTGTTGAGCATGATATGACGGATGGGCTTCGCCTTGGCCCGCGTCAAGATTTCGACGATGTCGGGATGGATCGTCGGCTCGCCGCCGCTGATCTGAACGAGGTCCGGGAAGCCTTCGCTCTCCACCAGCGTGTCCAGCATGGCTTCGATCTGCGACAGGCTCTTCTGCTCCGTGCGTGTCTGGCCGGACTCCGCAAAGCAGACCGGGCAGGTGAGATTGCAGCTATCGTTGACTTCGATCAGCGCCAGGCAGGAATGCTGTTCGTGGTCGGGACACAATCCGCAATCGTAGGGGCATCCGTAATGCGTTCGGCTCTGATGCTTGAGCGGCAAATCGCCCGGCTTGATGAAATCCTTGCAGGATCTGTAGTAGGCGGCGTCCGAAGCGATGAGTGTCTTTTGCGCGCCATGCTCGCCGCAGCGCTTGAGATAGAAGACGTCGTCGCCTTCGATGACGATCTTGGCCGGGACGAGTCTCAGGCAGGTCTCGCAGAGCGAGGTGGTCTGGCCGTAGAAGCTATAGCCTTTGGACGGCCGCACGAAGTTCATGGTTGCGCCCCAGCATGAATAACGAATAACCCAACAACACCAGACAGACCGCATGGAAGATATTGAGCGGTCCGAATATCGCGGGGTACGGTTTTAGGAATTCCCACGCAAAACGCTGGCAAGCATACCAGCCGACGAAAAGATAGAAACCCTGGCTTCGGAACAGCGCGTTGCCGCGCGCGATTTCGCGCAGGTACAGGGTCAGAAACAACGCCATCGCGGTGCTTTCGTAGAGTTGCACGGGGTGGCGCGGAATGCCGTCACCGAAATCGATGGCCCAGGGCAATGTGGTCGGCGTGCCGTAGGTGTAATCGGGAAGTCCGGCGAAGAAGCAGCCGAGCCTACCGACTGCGATGCCCGTCGCCAACGGCGCCACGAACTGCGCGCCGGTCGAGCCCTTGATGCCGAAAAGGAGCTTGTAGATTTCGACCGCGACCACGCCGCCCGCGATCGCGCCGGCAATCGAGTGTCCAAGGACCCAGTGTCCGGCATGCTGGAGATTGAGGCTGCCGAATATAAGCGCTCCCGGGATCGCGCCGGCGGCCAGGGCGATGAAATATCCGGGATCGCTGAACGGGGTGCGCGCCGTCTTGCCCAGCCATGCCGCCTTGGCGACCGCCCAAGCCACGAACGCCGCCGACAGCCAAGCCAAGAGATCGAAGACGGTGTGGATCAGCACGGCAGCCCTTCCAGTTCTTTTCTAAAGAGGAGGATAGGGTGAAGCGTGGCGCGGACGAAGCAAGGTGCATCGACCCCGATGAAATAAAACCGGGCGCCCGAGTCTCTGTCCGAATTGTGGCGGTCGGAGCTTTGCCTTTTGTGCGACCTGATGTCCGAATGCGACCGATCGCGCTTTTCTAAATCGTTGTTTTGGCGTATGATTCCAAAGTCGAGGGCGGGCCTGAGGGCCGCAGAGCCAGTTTGCGTAAGAAACGGGCCAAACAGACACTGAGGAACGCGATGGGGGACAGTCGCGCGGGCCGGGACCGCGCGGGCCGCAGCCTTGTCCACCCTGGGCAGCTGAATGCCATGGAAACCCTTGGTTAATCGGGCGTTCACTGCTCAGAGGAGATGATCAGGCTGCCGATGTGGGAAAACCGCCGCGCATGACAAGCGGGTGTGCGGCGAACTGAGGAGGCGGTTTAGATGGCCACGCTGGATGTCTTCGACATGTTCACGCGCGATTACGCGCGCGAGAAATTCGAGACCATGTCGCTGCGCGATTGGCTGCTCGCCGCGCGCGACGACAAAATGCTCTACGCGACGCCGTCCGAGCGCATGGTCGAGGCCATCGGCGAAGCGGAACTGATCGACACCGCGCAGGACTCTCGTCTGGGCCGCCTCTTCTTCAACCGCACGATCAAGCTCTATCGGGCGTTCGAAGGCTTCTACGGCATGGAGGACACGATCGAGCGGATCGTGGGCTACTTCAAGCATGCCGCGCAGGGTTTGGAGGAGAAGCGGCAGATTCTCTACCTGCTGGGTCCCGTCGGCGGCGGCAAGTCCTCGCTCGCCGAGCGCCTCAAGGACCTGATGGAGAAGCACCCGATCTATGTGCTCAAGGCCGGCAACGACATTTCGCCGGTCTTCGAATCGCCGCTGGGACTGTTCCGTTCCGCGGAGCTCGCCGATCTGCTGTCCGAGAAATATGGCATCGAGAAGCATCGCGTCGGCGCGGTGATGAGCCCGTGGGCGGTCAAGCGGCTGGACGAGTTCGGCGGCGACATTTCGAAATTCGAGGTGGCGCGGCTCTATCCTTCCAAGCTGCGCCAGATTGCGGTCGCCAAGACCGAACCGGGCGACGAGAACAACCAGGATATCTCCTCGCTGGTCGGCAAGGTCGACATCCGCAAGCTCGAGCATTACAGCCAGAACGATCCTGACGCCTATTCCTTCTCGGGCGGCCTGTGCCGCGCCAACCAGGGCCTGCTCGAATTCGTCGAGATGTTCAAGGCACCGATCAAGGTGCTGCACCCCCTGCTGACCGCGACGCAGGAAGGCAACTATATCGGCACGGAAACCCTGGGCCCGATCCCCTTCAACGGTACCATCCTCGCGCATTCCAACGAGGCGGAATGGACGGTTTTCAAGGCCAACAAGAACAACGAGGCCTTCCTCGACCGCATCTGCGTGATCACCGTTCCCTATTGCCTGCGCGTGATGGAAGAGACGCAGATCTACAAGAAGCTGATCAACACCTCGAACCTGGGCGGCACGCCCTGCGCCCCCGAGACTCTGGAGATGCTCGCCAAGTTCTGCGTCATGACGCGGCTCAAGGAGCACGAAAACTCCAATATCGTCTCCAAGATGCGCGTCTATGACGGCGAGAAGCTCAAGGACACCGACCCCAAGGCCAAGACCCTGCAGGAATACAAGGACCAGGCCGGCGTCGACGAGGGCATGACGGGCATCTCCACCCGCTTTGCCTACAAGGCGCTGTCGGAGACCTTCAACTACGACTCGACCGAGATCGCAGCCGACCCTGTGCATCTGATGTTCGTGCTCGAGCAGTCGATCAAGCGCGAGCAATACGCTGACGACACCGAGAAGAAATATCTCGAGTTCATCAAGTCCGAGCTGGCGCCGCGCTATGCCGAGTTCATCGGCAAGGAGATCCAGAAGGCCTATCTCGAAAGCTACGGCGAATACGGCCAGAACCTGTTCGACCGCTACATCGCCTATGCAGATGCCTGGATCGAGGACCAGGACTTCAAGGACGCCGACACCGGCCAATTGCTCGACCGCGCCCAGCTCGACGCCGAGCTGTCCAAGGTGGAGAAGCCCGCGGGCATCGCCAACCCGAAGGACTTCCGCAACGAGGTGGTCAAGTTCGCGCTGCGCTACCGCTCGCAGCACGAGGGCAAGAACCCGGCCTGGACGGCGTATGAGAAGATCCGCTCGGTGATCGAGAAGCGCATGTTCACCCAGGTCGAGGATCTGCTGCCGGTGATCTCCTTCGAGTCCAAGAAGGACAGCGACACCGAGACCAAGCACAACGAGTTCGTCAAGCGCATGCACGCGCGCGGCTACACGCCCCGCCAGGTGCGCCGCCTCGTCGAGTGGTACATGCGGGTCAACAAGGCGGGGTAGGTGGTGCTTCCATGTTCACCACCTCGTCATGGCCGCCCTTGAGGCGGCCATCCAGCCAGCGAGCTTCCGCGAGCGAGAAGACTCTGGTGCGCCCGCAGACGCGGACGCGCTGGGTGGCCGGGTCAAGCCCGGCCATGACGTTTTTATTTTGGCAGGTGATCCGGTGACCCACTTCATCGACCGGCGCCTGAACCCGAAGGGCAAGAGCCTGGGCAACCGCCAGCGCTTCTTGCGCCGGGCGCGCGCGCAGATCCGCGAGGCGGTGCAGAAATCGCTCAAGGAGTCCGCGGTCGCCGATCTTGCCAAGGACCGCAAGATCAAGATCTCGACCAAGGGCACAAAAGAGCCGCGCTTCCGGCTAGATCCGCGCGCCGCCGGCGAGCGCGATTTCGTGCTGCCCGGCAACAAGCAGTTCACCAGCGGGGACGAGATCAAGAAGCCGCGTTCCGGCGAAGACGGGGCGCGGGGCAAGCAGGCCTCCGACGCCTTCGAAGGCGAGGACGATTTCGAATTCACCATGACGCAGGACGAGGTGCTCGACATCTTCTTCGAGGATCTGGCGCTGCCCAACCTTGTGCGCACGACGCTGAAGGAGACGCCGGCCAAGACCTGGAAGCGCGCGGGCTTGACGACGGCCGGCTCTCCGAACCAGATCAACCTGTTGCGCACCATGCGGCACGCCCAGGGCCGCAGGCTGGCGATGCGCCGGCCTTCGCTCAAGCACATCGAGGCGCTGGAACAGGCGCTGCAGGCGGCGGAGTGCGAGGAACCGCAGGCGCCGGAGAAGATCGCAGCGTTGAAGGAGCAGCTTGCAAAGGCCAACGCCCGGCGCAAATGGGTCGGCTTCATCGATCCCGTCGATGTGCGTTTCAACGCGTTCACCGAGCAGCCGGTGCCGACCAGCCAGGCGGTGATGTTCTGCCTGATGGACGTCTCCGGCTCGATGGGCGAGCGCGAGAAGGACCTCGCCAAGCGCTTCTACATGCTGCTGCACCTGTTCCTGAAGCGGCGCTACGAGAAGGTGGACGTCGTCTTCATCCGCCACACTCATGACGCCCAGGAAGTCGACGAGCAGGAGTTCTTCTATTCGCGCCAGTCGGGCGGCACCATCGTTTCGACCGCGCTCGACAAGATGCTGGAGATCCAGAAGGCGCGCTACGCCACCGCCGACTGGAACATCTATGCCGCGCAGGCCTCCGACGGGTATACCCAGACGGGCGACGCGCGGCATTGCGTCGAGCTGCTCAACGAACAGATCATGCCGCTGTGCCAGTACTACGCCTATATCGAGATCCTGGACGAGCGGGAGATGGAAGTGTTCGCGAGCGAAGATTCCGGCGCCGAGTTGTGGCGCGCCTATCGCACGGTCGCGGAGGAATGGGACAATTTCGCCACCAAGCGCATCGCCCGGCCGGCCGACATCTTCCCCGTGTTCCACGAACTGTTCCGGAAGGCGGAGGCATGACGCGCCCATATTCTTATCCTCCCCCGCGCGCGGGGGAGGTGGCGCGAA
>Ga0213880_10000020_pt1 | contig 37538 bp, 39 predicted proteins | sample BarmaccoBMER_R07_FD_165047 | JGI IMG/M metagenome (GOLD analysis project Ga0213880, IMG submission 165047) | Barbacenia macrantha exposed rock microbial communities from rupestrian grasslands, the National Park of Serra do Cipo, Brazil - ER_R07 ... | reverse complement strand
CCTCCCCCGTAAACGGGGGAGGATCGGGAGCGCGCAAATGACGCTGCTGTTTGAAGGCTCCCAATGGGACTTCGCGACGCTCGACCGCGCCTATGCCGCGATCGGGGAGATCGCGCTGAACGATTTGGGCCTCGACGTCTATCCCAACCAGATCGAGATCATCTCGTCGGAGCAGATGCTCGACGCCTATTCCTCGCTGGCGATGCCTTTGATGTACAACCATTGGAGCTTCGGCAAGCTGTTCGCGCGAGAGGAGACGATGTACCGCGCCGGCTATTCCGCGCTCGCCTATGAGATCGTGATCAATTCCAATCCCTGCATTTCCTATCTGCTCGAAGAGAACACGATGACGATGCAGGCGCTGGTGATGGCGCATGCCGCCTTCGGTCACAACCATTTCTTCAAGAACAACTACCTGTTCCGGCAATGGACCAATGCGGAGGGCATCCTCGACTATCTCGCCTTCGCCAAGCGCTATGTCGCGGCGTGCGAGGAGCGCCACGGCCGCGAGGAGGTCGAGGCCGTGCTCGACGCCGCGCACGCGCTGATGGATCAGGGCGTCTTCCGCTACCGCCGGCCGCCGCGTCCGTCCAAAGAACGCGTCATCGAGAAGCGCCGCAAGCGCATGGAATACGAGGCCGAGGCTTATAACGAGCTGTGGCGGACGCTGCCTGCCGGCATCGAACCGCCCAGCGCGCCGCCGACGCCCGATCCGGAAGAGGAATTCGGCGTCGAAGACCGGCTTCCGGAAGAGAACATCCTGTACTTTCTGGAAAAGAATTCGCCCAGCCTGAAGCCCTGGCAGCGCGAGACGCTGCGCATCGTGCGCAACCTGGCGCAGTACTTCCACCCCCAGCGTCAGCTCAAGGTGATGAACGAAGGCTGCGCCACCTTCGTGCACTACACCATCATGAACACGCTCTACGAGCGCGGCCGGATCGATGAGGGTTCGCTGCTCGAGTTCCTCCACAGCCACACCAGCGTGGTGTTCCAGCCGGCCTTCGACGACAAGCGCTATTACGGCATCAATCCCTATGCGCTCGGCTACGCAATGATGGAAGACATCAAGCGCATCTGCGAGGCGCCGACGCAGGAGGACCGCGACTGGTTTCCGTCGATCGCCGGCTCCGGCGATGCGATGGCGGCGCTCAAGGATGCCTGGGCCAATTATCGCGACGAGAGCTTCATCGAGCAGTTCCTATCGCCCAAGCTGATGCGCGATTTCCGCTTCTTCTCGCTGTTCGACAAGGCGGACGATGCGGTCTACCGCGTCAGCGCGATCCACGACGAGCGCGGCTATCGCGAGGTACGCAAGGCGCTGGCCCGGCAATACGATACCGCCGGCGATCCCAACATCCAGGTGGCCGGCGCCGATCTCAAGGGCAGCCGCACGCTGCTGCTCGAGCACCGCATGCATCGCGGCGTGCCGCTCAACAACGCCCTCAAGGAACAGGTCCTCGCCCATGTCGAGCTCCTCTGGGGCCACGACGTGCGGCTCGAGGAAGTGGCGGCGTAGAAGACTTACGACTGGGTCTGCTGCGCGTCGGTCTGAACGGTGTGCGTCGTCGTCGCCTGGGTGCGGGTGATGTCCGCGGTCATTGCCACCAGCAGGCCCGCCGCCGCCAGGATGATTGCCCAGGTAAAGAATCTCGAGCCGCTGCTTTCGCCCGCGCCGTGCAGGCTGGTTTCGGTCTTCATCTGCCTCTCCTTTGGCGGTTAACCGCCCGTTCGCCATGGAGATAGGGCGCTTCCCCGAGGGGGCAAATTCTGCCAGCCATGCGTGCCGCACATGCTTGCGAACCTTGCAAAGCGGGCTCATGCTCCCTAGGGGGCAGTTCATACTAGTTGTGCCTGGGCCCACCATCGATGGCGGCGCGCGGCAAAGCTCCGCCGATGACCCAATCGGGGTACGAGAGCGCGCTGAACGTCGAGTGCCTGCTGCCGGCGGCCAGCGCTCCTAGCCGACCGCCGCCTTGTTCTTCAGCAGTTCGAAGAAATGGGCGCTGTGCTCGTTGCCCATCGTGAAATGCTTGGCGCCGGTGAAATCGGAGATCTTGCTCCAGTTGGCGGCCACGTCGTCGGCAGTGGCGGAGTGGCCGAGATTGACGCCGGCTGACTCCACGATCTGCGCCGAGGAGAACGCGCCGGCCGCGGCGGACACGATCGTGCCCGTCGGCGCATCGTCGCTTGCCAGATAGACGACCGCCGGCGTGACGTATTCGGGCTTCAGCATCTGCACCATTTCGGGCGGCATCAGGTTCTCGGTCATGCGCGTGCCGGCGACCGGGCAGATGGCATTGACCTTGATGTTGTCCTTGGCGCCTTCGAGCTTGAGCGAGTTCATGAAGCCGACAAGCCCGAGCTTGGCGGTACCGTAATTGGTCTGGCCGAAATTGCCGTAGAGTCCGGTGGAGGACGTGGTCACGACGATGCGGCCGTATTGCTGGTCGCGCATGATCTGCCAAACCGCCTTGGCGGGTTTCACGCTGCCCATGACATGAACCTGCATGACGGCGTCGAAATCCTTGAGCTCCATCTTGGCGAAACTCTTGTCGCGCAGGATGCCGGCATTGGCGATCAGCACGTCGACGCGGCCAAACGCGTCCATGGTCTGCTTGACAAGCTGCGCGACGCCCGCGTCGTCGGCGACCGAGGCGCCGTTGGCTATGGCCGTGCCACCGGCGGCAACTATCTCCTTCACAACCGCTTCCGCCGCGGCGGAATTGCCGCCGGTGCCGTCGACCGCCCCGCCCAGATCGTTGACGACGACTTTGGCGCCGCGCCGCGCGAACTCGAGCGCATGCGCGCGTCCCAAACCGCCGCCGGCCCCGGTGACGATGACGACCTTGCCGTCGAAGCGAATGGCCATGGACTGCTCCCGCGAATGGCTTTGCGCCGGAGTGATGGCCGAAAGGGGGAGCAAGGGTCAAGCGCCAATCCGGCTTCGAAGCGTCAGAATTTCGCGCGATGCCGCCCCCAGACATCCGGCGTCAGTTCGAACGCCCGTTGGGAGCCTATCGCATCGACGGCTGTCCAGCCGGCCTTCGCGAGAAAGCGCTCCCCGGCGGTGCGAGGTTGCAAGGCCGCATGGATCGTGGTTGCTCCCTCCCCGAACAGGAAATCCACAGCCGCGTTGTGAAGCTGCCTGCCGATGCCGTTGCGGATCAGGTACGGATGGACATGGAGCGCAGCAAGCTCTCCGGTGCGACGGTCGGCGAGCGCAAATCCGTATATTCGTGGACCGATGCGGCATACCCATCCGCGCCCTCCACCTGCGATGATGTCGGCATAGCGGCCGGCTTCCGAGTCCGCGGGGATTGCCGGATTGTTTTTCCCAACCTGTTTGCGGACGTCCAGCATCTCATCGAGATCGGCAAAGGTAGCCTGCGCAAAGGCGAAGGCGATCTGCGGGTCGACAGGCCAGTCATAGGAGCACCGGCTCACGCGGAATTGCATTCCGCATGCCCTGCAGGCGCAGGATCGCGCGGGCAACTCCGGGATGCGGGTCAGAAAGACCACCAAAGCGCGGACAAGATTTTGCCAAAGCGGATTGCGGCGAAGGACATCGGCGGAGCCGCAAGAGGGACATCTCAGCGTTTCGAAGGCGCCGAACATTTCGTCGATAAGTGCTGCGTATTCCCCTGTGGCGGCGGCATTGCCAAGGGCGACGGCCTCTTCGATATCGAAGGAGGAAATCTGCACGTGAGCGCCATGCAAGCCGATGGCTTGAAACCAGTTATTGCCCACATGATACGCGAACGCGACGAATGCAGGGATGCCTTCGGCTTCCAATCTGCCGCGCACGATATGGGCGAACGGCAGTTCGAAGAAGCGCGCCACCGTCACGAGCATCGCATCAGCCCTTCTGCGACATGCGCCCCCTGAGCCAGGCGTTGGCCGGATGCTCGACAAAGGTGGCCAGCAGCGCGCCCCAGACGACGCAGACGGCAAGCAACACGAAAGGCTCGATCCACCAGATCGCGGCCGGATCGACGTTCGGGTACCAGCGCTGTTCGAAATACCGGATCGATTGCAGCCAGAAGGTCTGGCCCAGATAGATCGCATAGGACCACGACCCCAGCACCAGCAAGGGCCGCGTCCGCATCAGCCGCGCCACCAGCCCGCGGTCGAAGGCGAGCGTGAAGATCAGCAGCGCCATCGCCAGCGCGACGAAGATGTCGCTCGGCCGATGCGCCCAGCCCGTGCGATAGATCGCATAGAGCAACGCCGCGACCGCGGCGAATTGCAGCGCCGAAAACGCGGACTCGGGGAGCCGGTCGGCGCCGCCGCCGAGGGCTTCGCGATAGAGCATCGCGAGCCCCGTGCCGATCGCGAAATTCGCCATGCCGCGGAAGATGCCGTTGTGGAAGGTGAGGTCGAGGCCATGGCCCGACGCCGCCGCGAGAAACGCCAGCGCCGCCGCGCCGGCCGTCACGATGGCAATGCCGCGCCACAGGCCGCCTTCCGCGAGCAGGCGGTAAAGCGGCATCAGCAGGCAGAGGAGGAATTCGATGCTCACGAACCACGATGCGCCGTTCCAGGTCAGGTACGGCAGGATGTTCCATGCCTGCACCAGGAAGAGGCTGGCGACAAAACCCTGCCAGGTGTTGATCGGGTGATAGCGCTGCTCGTAGATCGAAACATAATGGCCCTGTGCACCCAGCCAGCGCAGCAGCAGCACCAATGCCAGCATCGCCAGCAGCATGAACAGGTGAAGCGGATACAGCCGCGCCAAGCGCGCGCGCAGGAAGCTCGGATAGTGGAATCCGCTTTTCCCCGGTTGCCCGTAGACATGGGTCAGGATGAAGCCCGACAGGATGAAGAAGAATTCGACCCAGAGATAGCCCTTGGCCACGAGCGCGTCGAAGACGAAGAGATGCCGATAGCCGTGGCCTTCGCAGAAATGATAGAGCACCAGGATCAGCGGCGGCAGAGCGCGCGCGCCGGAAAGCGCCTTGATCTCGGCCGGTCGCTGCGCCATGTCGCCCCCGAATCGTCGCCGCGATTATGGCACGGTCAATGTCCGATCAGATGGATGGCCAACGTCTTCCACCAAGGCGCCACATCGAGATAGGCCGCGACTGCTTGCCAGAATGCGACCCAGGCAAGCGCAGGCAGGTAGACCGGATGAAGTCTGCGGCGGGTGATGAGATCGTAACCGCCTAGCGCGAGCATCAAGACGTCGGCGGGATACATCGACGCCAGAAAACCGGGCAAGCCGCCGCCGAAGGCATGGTTCAGGTCGGCGCCGATAAAGCGCGCCGTCCCGGCATTGCTGATATGCAAAGTCGCCAGAAGGATCAGCCGCTTGTGGGCCGAAGGATCTCCCCGGAGATAGAAGGCTGCCGCCGCCAGCCCTGCGAAGATGGTGATGTCGGTGAACTGGACGGACAGGAAGGCAGGATCGCTGTCCGCCGTGCCCCAATGATAGCGTTGCATGACAATCGCCGTGGCCGGACCGATCACCACCATGGCGGCCGCCAGCGCCATGCCGAAGATGCCGAGTTGACGGTGGCGCGCGTGGCGGCCGCGGCGGATCAAGGTGACCTGCGCGGTGAGCAGGATCAGCCAGCCCACGAAAGCTGCGGCATGCACATGGAGGATGATCGGGTAGGGCGGCGCGTTGCTCTTGATATGGGCGACGATCTCCGGGACGAAGCCCGCCAGGATTCCGAACCAAATCAGCAGCACATTGGTGAGAAAGAAGTTGCGGTCCCAGCGGTGGCTGGGCGCAAACGAGGCGGGCCGGTTCGGCGCGGCGCCCTGCAAGATATCGGCCGTCATCCCTCGACCCCGCATTGACCGCGCCATTCAATCAGCGGCGCCGCGTGTTGTGAAGCGCCGGCGCTGTGCATTGACAGAGCGCCCGGCCTCGGCTTTGTTTCGGCCATGGGGACTTCGCGGTCTCCCCACGAGGCGGCACGCCCAAGTATCGCGTCCTGACGAACGAAAAGGGACGCAACATGTCTGCGATCAATTGCATCGATATCGAAAAGCTGCAGCGCCTTGTGGGCACGCATCGCTGTCCGGCGCTCATCGACCTGCGCGCAAGCGCGGATCTGCTCGTGCCGTCGTCGCGACCGCGAAGCGCAGCGCAGCTCCAGGGTTGGGCCAAGGAGCTCGATTCCAAGAACGCGGTCGTGATCTGCGACGACGGCAGGTCCGAAAGCCCGGGCGTCGCCGCCTGGCTGCGCCAGCGCGGCGTCGAGGCCGAGGTGCTGGAGGGCGGCTTTGCGGCATGGCGGCAGGCAGGCCTGCCGCTGGTCTCCGAGGCGGCGCTTCCCAAGCGCGACGCGCTGGGCCGCACGCGCTGGGTGACGCGTGAACGGCCCAAGGTCGATCGCATCGCCTGCCCTTGGCTGATTCGCAGATTCGTCGATCCCGACGCAGTCTTCCTGTTCGTCGCGCCGGGAGACGTGCCCCGGGTCGCGGCGCAACTCGACGCGGCCGCGTTCGATGTCGAAGGCGAGGGCGTGGTGTGGAGTCACGACGGCGAACGCTGCACCTTCGACGTGATGGTCGATGGTCTTGGCCTTTCCGGCTTCCCGGCGCTGAAGCGCCTCGCGCTGATCGTGCGGGGGGCGGACACGTCGCGGCTCGATACGGCGCCGGAAGCGGCCGGCCTGCTAGCGGCCTCGCTCGGTCTTTCGCGCATGTACACCGACGATCATGCGCAGCTCGATGCCGGCATGGCTCTTTACGACGCATTCTATCGCTGGTGCCGCGATGCGTCCGCCGAGACGCACAATTGGACTTCGCACAAGCCGAAGGCGAAGCGATGAGCGAAGGCGCGTCTGCGAACTTGCAAACCGGCGGGGCCGCGGCCGCGTCCGTTCCCTTGCGTGAGGCCGCCTGGGTATGGGCCCGGGTCGCGGCACTCAGCTTCGGCGGGCCGGCCGGGCAGATCGCGGTGATGCACCGCATCCTGGTGGAAGAGAAGCGCTGGATCGGCGAGACGCGATTCCTGCACGCCCTCAACTACTGCATGCTGCTTCCGGGACCGGAGGCGCATGAGCTCGCCATCTATATCGGTTGGCTGATGCATCGCATGCGGGGCGGTCTGATCGCGGGCGGCTTGTTCGTGCTCCCGGGCCTGGTGACGCTCTCGATCCTGAGCTGGGCCTATGCCGCGTTCGGCCATGTCGGCTGGGTGCAGGCCGTGTTCTTCGGCCTCAAATGCGCGGTGCTCGCGATCGTGCTCGAGGCGTTGCTGCGCGTCGGCAGGCGCGCGCTCAAGAGCAAGGCGTCGGTAGCGATCGCGGCGCTGGCATTCTTGGGCATCTACGTTTTCGCTCTGCCGTTTCCTTTGATCGTTGCCGCGGCAGCCGCGATCGGCCTAATCGGATTTCGTGTCGCGCCCAAAATTTTTGATTCGCGGGCCGACCGGCATGCAGCCGGCGAGAAATCCGCGCTGCTCGACGCCGCTCTGGCGCAGGAGACACCGCAGCATCTGCGCCCGTCCTGGAAGCGCTTCGTCGCCGTTGCCGTTGTGGGCGGTGCGATCTGGCTTGCACCGCTTGCCATCCTGCTCGTGACCCAGGGCACATCGAACGTCTTCACCCAGATCGCGGGCTTCAATTCCAGGATGGCGGTCGTGACCTTCGGCGGGGCCTATGCGGTGCTGGCGTACATGACGCAGCAGGCGGTCTCGACCTATGGCTGGCTCAAGCCGGGCGAAATGCTGGTGGGCTTGGGATTTGCCGAGACCACGCCCGGGCCGCTGATCTGTGTCGTTCTCTTCGTGGGCTACATGGCCGCGTACCGAAACCCGGGCGCCTTGCCGCCCGCTTTCGCAGGGCTGCTGGGCGGCTGGCTTGCGATGTGGATGACGTTCGTGCCGCCTTTCATCTGGATCTTTCTGGGCGGTCCCTACATCGAGGCACTGATCGGCAATCGCGCCCTCGGCGCAGCGCTCTCGGCGATCACGGCGGCGGTGGTGGGTGTGATCCTCAATCTCGCGCTCTGGTTTGCGCTGCATACGCTTTTCGGACGCACCGTCGCCTTCGATCGCTTCGGCCTTCACTTGAGCGTGCCGCTGCTCGCAAGCCTGAACCTGCCGGCGCTGGTCCTCTCCGTCGCGGCCGCGGTGGCGATGCTGCGCTTCAAGGTACCGATGTTCGCGACCCTCGCGGCTTGTTCGCTGGCCGGTCTGGCCTTCTACGCTTAAGGCCCTGTTGCCTCGCCCCTGCTCTCGCGGAAGGATGCCGCGTCCGGGGGCTCCATGATTCTTCATCTGCAGTCGGCGCTGGGGGTCGTGGTCATCGTCGCCCTGGCCTGGCTTTTGTCCGAGGACAAGCGCGCCTTCCCCTGGCGCATGGCGGCCGTCGCTCTGGCCTTGCAGGCGGGCCTGGCGCTGCTACTGCTCGAAGCACCGCCGGCGCGCGCGGCGCTGCTGGCCCTCAACGGCGCAGTCGATGCGCTGACATCTGCGACGCGGGCCGGAACCTCTTTCGTCTTCGGCTTCGTCGGCGGCGGGACCGCGCCTTTTGCCGTGACCAATGCCGCAGGCCTGGTCAGCTTCGCGTTCCAGATCCTGCCGCTGGTGATCGTGATCTCGGCACTGTCGGCGTTGCTCTGGCATTGGCGCATCCTTCCCGCGATCGTCGGCGCTTTCGCATTCGTGCTGCGCAAGCTTCTGCGCATCGGCGGTGCGGTGGGGCTTGGCAGCGCGGCCACGATCTTCATCGGCATGGTCGAGGCGCCGCTGCTGATCCGGCCGTACCTTCTGCGGCTCGCGCGATCGGAGCTCTTCATCCTGATGACCGTCGGCCTGGCCTCGGTCGCGGGTACCGTGTTCTTCCTCTATGCCAGCATCCTCAAGCACACAGTGCCGGGCGCGCTGGGGCACATCCTCATTTCCTCGATGATGTCGCTGCCGTCGGCGATCCTGATCGCGCGCGTGATGATCCCTGGCGAAGGCGGGGTCGCGACCGAAGCGGCGTCGGATCTCAAATACCGCTCTAGCATGGATGCAATCGCTCGCGGCACCGAGGACGGCCTCAAGATCTATCTTCAGATTCTCGCCATGCTGCTTGTCATGGTGGCGCTGATCGCGCTCGCCGACGGCATCCTTGCGCATTTGCCCCAGGTGGCGGGTGCCCCGCTTTCGCTGGAGCGCGTCTTCGGCTGGCTGTTCGCGCCGCTGGTCTGGCTGTTCGGCGTCCCGTGGCGCGAAGCCGCGACCGCCGGCAGCCTGATGGGCACCAAGACCATCTTGAACGAGCTGGTGGCCTATTTGAGGTTAGCGTCACTGCCGCAAGGCGCGCTCGATCCGCGCGCCACCCTGATCATGGTCTATGCCATGTGCGGCTTCGCCAATCTGGGTTCGGTGGGGATCATGATCGCCGGTTTCAGCACGCTCATCCCGGAGCGGCGCGACGAAATCGTGCCGCTGGCCCTGCGCGCCATGGTCGCGGGAACACTGGCCAGCGGCCTCAACGGCGCGATGATCGGGCTTTTGCCGGTCATTTGATTGCCATAAAGCTTGGTCCCTATGACAGAGCATTTGGTTCGAGCGGGGGCTCGATGAGCACTGACGGCGCGCCCGGCGCGACGCACTTCCGGTTTCGCTTCGTGCCGGTCCTGACAGCCGTCCTGCTGGGATTCGGGCTGCCCTATCTGGCGGGGGAAATCGTCGAGGAACTGCGGCATTACACGCATCTGGTGCCGGCCTTCGCCGACAAGACCGGCTGGTCCAGCGCCACCCATGCCGTCCTGCTCGTCCTGACGCTGATCGCGATCGCGGCCATGCGCTGGCTGGTGCCCGCCGATTACGGGCTGCATCCTCCGCGCGACAAGTCCTATCTCGTTTGGGCGGTCGTCTGGGGCGTAGGCGGGGGAATCGTGCTGGGAGCGCTGCAGTATCTGGGCGACCTATCCTCCCAGGAGATCTACAGGACCCATGCCGACGCGCTGGCGAGCGCCAAATCGCTGGGCGCGTTGCTGAACTACGGTGTTTTCGTTGGGCCGGCGCAGGAGGTCCTGTTCCGTGCGCTGCTGGTCACGTTCCTGGCGGCGAAGATGCCGGGGACATGGTCCATCGGCGGCAGGCCGATCGAGGCCGCCGGCGTCACGGTGGGCCTCATCTACGCCCTCTTTGAGATGACGATCTTTCCCAGCGCGCTGGCGACGATCGGCTACGTGCTGTGCCTTGTGGTGATGGGAACCGTGTACGCGTATTGGCAGCTGCGTTCGCGCAGCGTCGTCGCTCCTATCGTCGGTCACAGCCTCGCCGGGATGGTCATGTACGTCGTGTCGGTAGGCCTGACGCTGGCATAGGCGATCGGGTCAAAGGCGAGACGGAAGCCCGAACGCCTTCGCCAGAAGCTCATAGGATCTCAGCCGCGAGGCGTAGTCGTAGGTGATGGTCACGATCACCAGTTCATCCGCGCCGTGCGCCGACGCAAGCGCAAGGAGCTGCGCCCGCACCTGATCAGCGGTGCCGACGACGGAGCGCCGCTCGACGCTGCGCAACAACGCGCGCTCCTGCTCCGTGAAGGGATAGTCGCGCGCCTCGTCCGGCGAGGGGAAGGGGATCGGACGATTGGTCAGCAGCCGCACGACCCAGAGATTGCGCGACGCCGCCAGGTCGTGGGCTTCTTCCTCGCTCTGCGCTGCGAGCGCCGCCACGCCCATCGAGACGAGAGGTTGCGGACATTGTTCGCTCGGCTTGAAACGCTCGCGATAGGCGGCGACCGCCTCCTCGCTGTTTTCCGGGCTGATGAAATAGGCGTGGGAGAACGGCAGGCCGAACTCGGCCGCATAAACCGCGCTATGAACGCCGGAGCCGAGCAGCCACAGCTGCGGCCCCGCGCTCGGCGCCCGCGGCATCGCATGGATGCCGCGATAGGGATGATCTTCGGGCAGCGGCCTGCGCCCCGCTGCATCGTCGAGGAATTGGCGTAGCAGGTGGATCTGGCTCGGAAAGGCGTCGATGCCCCAGCCCTGAGGTCCGGCCTGGAGCGCGCGTGCCGTCATCGCGTCGCTGCCCGGTGCGCGGCCGAGCCCCAGGTCGATGCGGCCGGGGTTGAGTACCTCGAGCATGCGAAACTGTTCGGCGACCTTGAGCGGGCTGTAATGGCTGAGCATCACGCCGCCGGAGCCGACGCGAATGGCGCGGGTCTCGCTCGCAACCTTGCCGATCAGGATTTCCGGACAGGAACCGGCAAACGAGTTCGAGTTGTGATGCTCGGCAAGCCAATACCGGTGGTAGCCAAGCGCGTCGCAGGCCTTCGCCAAAGCCACCGTTTCCGCCACCGCGTCGGCCGCGCTGCCGCCTTGGCGGATGGGCGATTGATCCAGGACGGAAAGGCGCATATTCGATCTCGGGCTTTCAGCAAGCCTTTACCACATCCTTTACATTTGGCACGGACACTCGCGCCATGGCCGAGCCCTTCCGAAACATGCCGCCGCAGCCTGAGAACGAGCTCGAGATCCCCGAATTCTCGACCGGCCGCATCCTCACGCTCGACCAGATCGAGAGCGAGACCCTTCGCACGGTGGCCCGCAATTGGAACGCTTGCCGCGGCGAAAGGCGCTTTCCGCCGCGCGCCGCGATCACGCCGCGTGGATTGGGCCGGACGCTGCGCCATGTGAGCTTGCTGCGGGTCCTCGATGGCGGCGCGGATTACGAATACCGCGTCGTGGGCGATGTGCAGGTGCAGGCCTATGGCGAGAATTTCCGCAACATGCGGCTCAGCGCACTGGCCAAGCGCCATCCGAAATTCGCCGAAGGGATGCGGATCTTCTTCGACGGCGTGCGCATGGGCCGCGATCCGTTCGGCTACCGCGGCTGGATCGGCCGCGACATGCCCCACACGCGCTTCTCCTATCACGAGATCGCCTACTTCCCTCTCGGCGAGACGGACGATGCCGTGGATCACGTTCTTCTGGCGGGCGTCTATGTCGTGCGCGGAGACGGAAAGAAGGCATAGTCCGCCCTAGCCGTTGGGATCGACCGCCGGCCCCTGATCGCCGCCGAACAGCAGCAGCAACAAGACCCTCAGAATCTCATCCCCCGTTGGGATCGATGGCGGGGCCCTGGTCGGCGCCGAACAGCCATAGGAACAGGAACTTCAGCATCTCAGCCTCCGTTGGGATCGACGCCCAAGCCTTTCGGCCGGCCGAGAATGAGCAGCAGGAAATGGGCAAGCATATGCGCCTCCGGTCTGTGAAAAATGGAATTGTCCACACATCGCCCCAGAGTAGAAGTAACGTTCCCTTGAAACACGCGAGCGTGAATGCGCTAGTGTGAATTCGCGATACCGGAGAAGACGAAGGATGCCGCTCGATCTCGAAACCCGCGATCAGCTTCTCGCCACCGTGCGCCGCTTCGTGCGCGAGACTTGCGTTCCGCTGGAGGCAATTGTCGCCGAAACCGATCGCATGCCGGACCGCGTCATCGAAGGAATGCGTGCGCTCGGGCTGTTCGGCATCTCGATCCCGCAAGAGCATGGCGGCCTCGGCCTCGGCATGGAGGAAGAGGTCCTCGTCGCCATGGAGCTCGGGCATACCTCGCCCGCCTTCCGCTCCGTGATCGGGACCAATGTCGGCATCGGCAGCCAGGGCGTAGTGATGTTCGGCAGCGAGGCGCAGAAGCGCGAATGGCTGCCCAGGCTCGCAAGCGGGGAGATCGTGTCGAGTTTCTGTCTCACCGAGCCTGGCGCCGGCTCCGATGCCGCCTCGCTGAGGACGACCGCAATCCGCCAGGGCGACCACTATGTCGTCAACGGCACCAAGCGTTTCATCACCAACGCGAACCGGGCGGGCATGTTCACCTTGATGGCGCGCAGCGATCCTGCGCGTAAAGGCGCCGGCGGCATCTCCGCCTTCATCGTGCCGGCGAACCTGCCCGGCATCCATGTCGGACCGCCGGAAAAGAAGATGGGCCAGCAGGGCGCCCACATCTGCGACGTCGTGTTCGAGGACGTCCGGGTCCCCGCCGATCTGCGGCTGGGCGAGGAAGGCGACGGCTTCAAGGTCGCGATGCAGGTGCTCGATCGCGGACGGCTGCATATCGCCGGCGTGTGCGTCGGCGTGGCGGAGCGGCTGATCGGCGAGGCGGTGAATTACGCGCGCGAACGCGAACAGTTCGGACAGAAGATCGGCGAGTTCCAGCTCGTCCAGGCGATGCTCGCCGATTCCAGGACAGAGTCTTATGCCGCGCGCTGCATGGTGCTGGACGCCGCATGCAAGCGCGACGCGGGCGAGAAGGTGACCATGGAGGCGGCCTGCGCGAAATACTTCGCCTCGGAGATGGTGGGACGAGTCGCCGACCGCGCGGTGCAGATCTTCGGCGGCGCCGGCTATGTCGCCGATTACGGCATCGAGCGCTTCTACCGCGACGTGCGCATCTTCCGCATCTACGAGGGCACCAGCCAGGTGCAGCAGCTCGTCATCGCGCGCAACATGCTGAAGGGCGACTGACTTTCCGATCGGGAAATGCGCCGGATGGGACTTCCACTCACAATCGAGCAATGGCGTTGATGTCGGCCGGCGACGAACTCGAAAATCTCCTCGCCGATATCCGCGCCTGCCGGCTGTGCGAGGCTGAGCTGCAGCCGAGGCCGGTCCTGCATGTCAGCCGCACCGCGAAGCTCTGCATCGTCAGCCAGGCGCCGGGGTTGCGCGTGCACCAGACGGGGCTCTCCTTCAACGACCGCTCCGGCGACCGGCTTCGCGATTGGATGGGGATCGATCGCGAGACCTTCTATGACGGCACGAAGATCGCCATTGCCGCGATGGCATTCTGCTTCCCGGGATACGACGACGCGGGCAGCGACAGGCCGCCGCCGCGCGCGTGCGCCAGGCACTGGCGCGAACGCCTCTTCGGGGCACTGCCGCAGTTCCCGCTGATGCTGCTCGTGGGCAGCTATGCCCAGAACTGGCATCTCGGCGCGCGCGCCAAGTCCACGATGACCGAGACGGTCAAGGCTTGGCGCGAATACAGACCGCGTTATATTCCCCTGCCGCATCCGTCCTGGCGCAACACCGGTTGGCTCAAGAAGAATCCATGGTTCGAAAGCGAATTGCTTCCCGCTCTGCGGCGGCGCGTGCGGCGTGTGTTGTCGTCCTGACGTTGCTTTGCGCCTGCGCGCCGCGGATCGCGGGGCAGGGACTTGAGAACGCAATGCCAGCCGTTACCGAGGACGCGTTCGTCACGCGCGACGGTCTGCACCTGCCGCTGCGCCATTGGGATGCGTCCAACCCGATTGCCGTGATCGTCGCGCTGCACGGCATGAGCGACTATTCCAACGCCTTCGACATGCCTGCGACCTGGTGGGCGGCGAAGGGCATCACCACGCTGGCTTACGATCAGCGCAGCTTCGGCCGGTCGCCCCAACCCGGCATCTGGCCGGGCGCCGATGCGCTGCGCCGCGACCTGGGGGATTGCGTCGAGGCCGTCCGCGAAAAATATCCACGCCTGCCGGTGTATGTGCTCGGCGAGAGCATGGGTGGCGCGGTCGTCCTGTCGGCTCTGGCGAGCGGCCATCGTCCGCGCGCCGACGGCGTGATCCTGGTGGCGCCCGCGGTATGGTCGCGCAGCGACATGCCGCTGTCCTATCGCGCGGCGCTGTGGCTGACGGCGCATACGATGCCGTGGCTGATGCTGTCCGGAAAAGGCCTCAAGATCTGGCCTTCGGACAATATCGAGATGCTGAAGAAATTGGCGCGCGATCCGCTGTTCCAGCACCAGACTCGCGCGGACGCGATCTACGGTCTCGCCGATTTGATGGACCAGGCGCGGCGGGCACCGGAAAAACTGCAGCCGGACGCGCCACCGATCCTGTTCCTCTATGGCGCGAACGATCAGATCATTCCCAAGGAGCCGACGGAAGCGGTGATCGCTTCACTGGGCGGGCGCGCCAAGGTCATGCGCTATCCGCACGGCTATCACATGCTGCTGCGCGATCTGGACGGCAAAACGGTGTGGACCGACGTGCTCGACTGGATCGCGAGCAGGCGGTCCACACCGGATTGATCAGCGCGGCGGCGGAGGCGGCCGGTTGTTCTCGTCGTAAGGCGCGCCGTTGGGACCGTTGTCCGGTCCTTGATCGTCGCGACCGCGCGGACCGCCGTCGGGACCCTGCATGTCGTTCGGCTGCGCAGGCACCTGTTCCCAGCCGCCGCGGCACGACTTGATATAGGGGTAATAGCCTTCCGGATTGGCGCAATGGTACCATGTGCCGTAACCGCCGCCCTGGTCGTAACCGCCCTGGTCGTAACCGCCGTTCTGGTCGCCCGGGCCGGCGCCATCGTCGTCATAGTCGCCGTCTTCGTCGTAGTAGTAGCTCGAGACGACTTCGGGGTACGGGTAGATCGGGGCCGGGTACCAGTACCAAGCGCCGTCCACGCCCCACCACCAGCCGAACCGGCCATGCCACCACATGTGACGCCAGTGGCCGCCGACCCACAGGCGGTGCTCGACCGGCGTGAAATGATGGAAATCGTGTCGGAACACGAACCCGGCGTGGGGATGAAAGCCGGGATGGCCCGGATGAACCCATGCCTGCGACGGCTGCGCTGTCACGGCCGCGCCGAGCAGCAGGGCGGAAAGAAGGGTCTTTTTCAGCATGATGGGGAACTCCTGGTCGGATTCCTGAACACTCTCAGCCGCGATTGTTTCCTGCCGATCCTGAACCGGACATGAACTGAACCGGCTCGAGACGTGGCGGGCAAATCCTGCTACGCGGAAATCTGCCCCCGACAGGATTGTTCGACGAATTCCTGGAACTGGACCACCCCGTTCTCGAACACCAGCGACAACCGCCCGCGGTCATAGATGCCGGCTTCGAGGTTCTTCTGCACCCGCTCGCAGATCGCGATGTCTTCCTTCACCACGCTCAGGCTCCAGTCGAGGACCTCGTCCTTGGCGTCCTTCGGATCGATGAAGTAGTAGCAGTAATGGAGCTTGAGCTTTCGCGGGCCGACGGGCTCGATTTGCTCCACGCTCATGCCCCACGAATACATGTTGATGAAGAAGCCCGGCAGCCGCCACAGCCACAAGCCGTCGCTCAAGCCGCCATCGCGCGCTTGCGCGGAATGCTTCTGCAACACGCTGCCCAGCGTCTCCACGCGGTAACTCGCCATGTCGATGGAGGCGTTGAGGCCGGGATGGATGGTCGGCACATGCCAGCCCTCGGCATAATTGTCCGCATAGGTCTTCCAGTTGACGTCCGCTTCGAGGGTGAGCTTGCGCGCCAGGTGCATGCGCTCGAGCGGGAAACGCAGCGCGGCCTCGCTGACGTCCTGCATCCATTGTTCCAGCGAAGGCGCAGTTGCGTCGAGGCAGACGAAGACGAGGCCGCGCCAAGTCTCGCAGCGCACGCCAAACAGTCCGTATTCGGATTTCTCGAGGTGCATTGCGGGCGCGTGGAGGAGCGTGCCGTCCAACCCATAGCGCCAGCCGTGATAGGGGCAGGTGAGCTTGTCGAGGTGGCCGCACGCCTCGAGCACCAGCGGCGAGGCGCGGTGGCGGCAGACATTGTGAAATGCGTTCAGCTTTTCATCGGATTTGATCACCACGATCGGATATCCCGCGACCATCGCCGAGATGTAGTCGCCGCGATCGCGGAGATCCTCCAATCCGCCCACGAGAACCCAGTTCTTCGCCCAGATTTCCCGCCGCTCGATCGCCCAATCTTCCTCTGCCCAATAGGCGCGCGCCGGCAAGGTTTCGGGCTCGCGCGGCCGCACGATTTCGTTCATGGATCGGCTCCGGAAATGTGAGCCGCATTGTGCTCCAATTCGGCCTGCCCGTACAAGCGGGCAACGAATCTGTCATGCTCCATGCAAGGGGAGTCACGACATGAAAATCACGATCGGATATGCGCTCGCGGCCGCGCTGGTGTTGTCGGCGCCGTGCGCGGAGGCGGCGCCCTTCACCATGGAGCAGGTGCTGTCCTATCCTTATGCCGGCGGTCTCGTGGCCGCGCCGTCGGGCGGGCACGTCGGCTGGGTGCGAAATGTCGCCGGCGTGCGCAACGTCTGGGTCGCCGACGCGCCGGCCTACAAGGCGCATGTGGTGACGTCCTTCAAGGAGGACGACGGCCAGGAAATCACGCAGCTCTCGTTCTCGGCCGACGGCAAGTGGCTGCTGTTCGTGCGCGGCGGCGACCACGATGCCAACTGGGAAGGCGAGGTGGCGCCCGTTCCCGACGCACGGCCCGAGCAGCAGAAGGTGACCATCTGGGCCGTCGCGCCCAAGGGCGGCAAGGCGGCGGTGCTCGCGGAGGGCGACGCTCCCACGATCTCACGGCAGGACGAGGTCGCCTTTGTCGTGAAGGATCAGGTCTGGTCCGTTCGGCTCGGCAGCAAAGCAAAGCCGGCGCTGTTATTCTTCGATCGCGGCAAGGATCGCGATCTGACGTGGTCGCCCGACGGCGCGCGTCTCGCATTCCGCTCCGACCGCGGAGATCATTCCTTCATCGGAATTTTCGGCGGCAGATCGAAGCCGCTCGTCTACATCGCGCCCACGACGTCGCGCGATCTTTCGCCGCGCTGGTCGCCGGATGGACGCCGGATCGCGTTCGTGCGGTTGCCCGGCGAGGGCGGGGCACCGGTGCCGATCCTGAAGTTGACACCCGACCCCTGGGCGATCTGGGTCGCCGATGCGTCGAGCGGGGTCGCGCACCCGGCCTGGACGAGCCCCGAAACGCTGCACGGCTCGTTTCCCCGCACGGAAGGCAACGCCAATCTCAACTGGGTGGGCGGCAAGCTGGTCTTTCTCGCCGATCTCGACAACTGGCCGCATCTCTATGCCGTGGCCGCTGGCGGCGGCGCGATCCGGCTGCTGACGCCCGGTCCGTTCATGGTGGAGCACGTCAACGTCAGCCGCGACGGCCAGTATCTGGTCTACAGCGCCAACACCGGATCGACGCGTGACGACGGCGACCGGCGTCACATCTTCCGCGTCGGTGTCGACGGCGGCGCGCCGTTCGCCGTCACGGCGGGCGAAAGCATCGAATGGGAGCCGGTAGCGGCCGACGCAAGCCATGTCGCATTCATCTCGACAGGCGCGCGCCGGCCGCCGGTCGCTGCCATCGCCGGCATCGACGGCAAGCAACGGCGCGATCTCCTGGCCGACGATGTTCCCGCTGCCTATCCATCGCAGGCTTTCGTGCTGCCCCGATCGGTAAGCTTCCGCGCCGCAGACGGCACGCTGGCGCATGGACAGGTTTTTCAATCGCCGGAAAGTGGAGCGGCGAAGCCCGGCGTGATCTTCGTCCATGGCGGGCCGCCGCGGCAGATGCTGCTTGGCTGGCACTACATGGACTATTACAGCAACGCCTATGCGGTGAATCAGTACCTCGCGACGCATGGGTTCACGGTGCTGGCGGTGAACTATCGCCTCGGCATCGGCTACGGGCACGACTTCGCAAATCCCGAGCACGCCGGCCCGACGGGCGCGAGTGAGTACCAGGACGTCGTTGCGGGCGCGAAGCTTCTCCAAGCCCTGAAGGGCGTCGACGCCGCGCACATCGGCATCTGGGGCGGCTCCTATGGCGGCTATCTGACAGCGATGGGGCTGGCGCGCGATCCCGAGATCTTCAAGGCGGGAGTCGATCTGCACGGCGTCCACGACTGGTCGCGCTTCCTGGATGTCTGGTTCCGCCCCGCGAGCGCGCGCTACGAAAAGGGCGACCGCGACCAGGCGCTCAAAGTCGCTTTCCTGTCCTCGCCGATCGCCGATCTGTCGAAGTGGAAGGGCCCTGTGCTGCTGATCCATGGCGACGACGACCGCAATGTCCAGTTCGAGCAAACCGTCGATCTGGCGCGGCGGCTGGATGCGCGGCATCTGCACTATGACGAGCTGATCCTGCCGGACGAGATCCACGGATTCCTGCGCCACGCCTCCTGGCTTCGCGCGGACACGGCGACGTCGGCATATCTTGCGGAGAGCCTAGCGGCGCGGCCGTAATAGGATCATGTCCTGCATGTTGCCAACGAAGGCGGGAAGAATGGCGAGAATCTCGAACCATTCGCTCCAGCGTTCGCGAATGTAGTCGTGGGTGTGATAGATATTTCGGTAATAGCTGTCGTCGGATGTCACGCCCTTCAGCGTATTCTCGATTCCGGTGTCGCAGAAGCCGCGCGTCTTCAGCGCCTCGCGCACCGACGGCGGATAACTCGCATTGAACAGCGACGTTGCGCCGTTGACCGATACGGCTACCACGCCGCCGGGCTTGACGACGCGGGCGAGTTCCTTGAGCCAGGCGAACTGGTCCTCTTCGCGCAAATGGGTGAAGATCGAAATGCCGATCGCCACATCGAAGCGGCCGGCCTCGAATTGCGTCCGCGGCTCGAGACCTTGCAGCTCGAAGCTGCCGTTTGGAATATTGGCGCGGCACCAGGCGATGGCCTCGGCGTCGATATCGATGCCGGTGTAGCTGCCCTGGCCGGACAGATACTTGGCCAGCCTGCCGCAACCGCACCCCCAATCCAGAAGGCGTAAGGATGCCCATGGCGCATGCAGGTGAGGGGTGAGCGCTTCCTCGAGTTTGCGCTTGAGTGCATAGCCCCACTTGTCGAACACCCGCGGGCTCAACCAGATCGCGCGGTTGGTGAGCTTGGCGGGCGGAAGCGGGACGGCCGCGAAGCTGCCGGGCCGCGCAAGGTGGAACTGATCCCAGTCTCGCAGCGGCTTCCCGTCTTCCGTTACCAGCCGCAGCACCGCTTCCTCGGCCCCGTCGAACAGGGCGCCGACCGGCATCATCCCGCGCAGGCCGATCGCTTCGCCGGGCAGCTCGAGATAGTCGACGCCGGGGACCGGCTTGCCGCCGGCTGCGAGCCTGAGCCGCGGCGGCGGCCAGGCAGCGGGCCGGACGATGCCGTCGACCAGAATGGTCTCGCCGCGCTCCTCGATCTGCGGTAGCCACCAGGCGGTCTGCGGCGTGCCGGGATCGTAGGAATCCATGCTTTCCAGGATGTGACTGAAGCCCCAAGACTTCGCGGAAAAGGGCCTTTTTGTCTACGCTTTTTGTGATGGCCAAGCGGCAATAAACGCCGATTTCAAGGCCGCAAATTTGCAACAAACCTGCCGCAGAACAAATCTATAATGCGCCGGAACGGGGTCGCCCCTGCTCCGTTCTCTCACCCGACGCCAGCCGGAAAGTTCGTAAGATGGGACTGCCGCTTTCCCCGGGCATCATTGCCGGAGCCTATGAATTCTTGCGCATGACGCCGCCATTTAGGGGCTGGAAACTGCCTCAGGCCGCGGAGGTGGAATTCGTGGTTTCGCGCCACCGCAACCACGTGGCCTACCATCGCGGCCGCCGCCGCAAGGTGCGCTCGCACGAGATCGGCGTCTCGGAAGTGTGCGTCGGCCACACCAACACGCTGTTGCGCGCCATGGCGCATGAAATGATACATCAGTACCAGCAGCGCGCGCGGACCGAGACGCCGCACACCGAGCACAATGCGGAATTCCTGCGGCTTGCGCGCCTGGTCTGCCGCTATCACGGCTGGGACGAGAAGGAATTCCTGTAGAGGTCCCCGCCACTTTTCGTCGGATCGGGAGGTTGCGACCGCTTTTGCCGGCGCGCCTTGAATCCCACATACAGGCTGGCGGCCGCGAGCGCATAAAGCATCCAATCGACGACGCTGTTGACCGAGTCCGGAAGAACGAGTCCGGCGACTCCGAAGCAGACCGACGCGGTGAACGACAATTGCTTCCAGGGCAGGGAATACGCCTTGCGGGTCTGCTTCCATTCGCGCAGTTCATCCTCGATGGACGGCGCCGGCGGACGCGGCTCCGGCAGGGATTGCCTGTCCTCGCTGTCGTTGACGGCGATGGCCGGGCTGGAGGCTTGGCGCTGAGGCCGCTCGGCGAGCGAAGCTTGCAGAGGCCTGCCGGCGACGCGTCGGCCAAACGCCGGACGATTGGGCATGGACTTAATCCCGCGGTGCGCCCCAACCCTGCGGCATCCGGCTTAGAACGGCGTTAAGAAATTCGAACGATTTTGAATCGCGCAGCGACGATTCGCAGCGCAGGGATTGAACCTGCGACCTGGCTAGACACCTTCACCCGGTGCGGTGCGGGGGTTCGTCTGATCATGTGGCTAGAGGGACATTTCGAGAATATCGAGGCCGCGCTGAGCCATCTGGCGAGTGATGGTCAGGGCGGGAAAGAGCATAAGGACTTCTTCTTCAGCGGAGATAAGCAGGCCGTTTTCGCGGCAAGTGTCGCCGACCGCAGAGGCGTAGGCGTCGTCCACAAGTTTTATGCCGATGGCGAAGCCTTTGCCCTGAGTGATGGCTTTGCCTTTGAAAGTCATCTGAGCGAGCCGAGAAAGAAAATACTCGCCGAGTCGGTTTGTATTTTCGAGAAGCTTGTTCTGATGACGCGTGAGATAGCGCAGATTTGCCAGGGCAGCGGCGACGGCGCGCGGGTGCCAGCCATAGGTGGAATAGAGCCCGAAATCCTCCTTGATGGCGCTTGCTATTTTGGACGTCGTGATCACGGCCCCTAGGCCGCCGTAGCCCCCGGTGATCGCCTTGGAGACGCAGAGAATATCGGGTTCAAGATCGAAATGCTCACAGGCAAATAGCTTTCCTGTCCGTCCAAACCCCGTGGCCACTTCATCGGCGATGAACAGAGTGCCGTAGCGGGTGCAAAGTTTGCGCACCCCAATGATGAACTCCCTGTCGGGAACCAGAGCGCCCAGATTGCAGATGATCGGCTCCATGATGAAGGCGGCAACGTCACGCTTTTTCAACAAGGTCTCCACCTTGCCAAGCGCCTTGCGATCGAGCGGCGGTTTGATCTTGTGGCAGTTCGGAAGGAGGTTTTTGAACGTTTCGCGGTTTTGCGCTGCACCGATGCTCATCGTGGCGATGGAGTTGCCATGGTAGCTGTCTTCAATCGAGACGAACTTGCCGCGCCCGGTGTAGGCCATTGCAATTTGCAGGGCCCCTTCGACGGATTCAGTGCCACCGGTCGTGCGATAGGAGACTGCGAGCTTGCCCGGCGTGATGCGGGCGAGGATTTCGGCGAGCTGTGTCCAAGGGCGGTAAAGGTAGTCGGGGTGGACGTAATCGGGGCCATCGAACTTCCCCACCGCCGCGCGAACCTCTGTGTTTCCCCACCCCAGATTGCCCACGCACCATCCCATCATGAAGTCGATGTATTTGCGCCCGCGGCTGTCGATCAGATAGCTGTCAACGGAGTTTCCGACGACGACATCCTCAGGTGTACCTCGGCGTCCAAAGTGCTTCCTGTCGAGTTGGCGGAGGTTCACATCGGTCTCCTGTCACCTAGCGATATTCGTCCGATCCCTGCACCCAAAGGAAAGACTGAATATCGATCATGTCGCGTGGGCGGAGGTCGCGAATCTTCTTGCGCGTCACCTCCGCCATCTCAAGATATGATTTGTAAGTCGCCCAATTCGGACGTGACTTATATTCAAAATTTAGTCCCAGCTGCCGCGCTGCTTCGTTGGTCGTGTTTGGTTTCAAGAAGATGTGGGTGTCCGGTTGAGCAATGAAGCCAAACACCGTAACAAGCGGCCAGGTTAGGACGCGCGTCTTTTTTCGCGGAAGTCGCTCAATTGCTGCGACCCAGCTTTCAAACCGGTGCTCCAGAGCTTCCTGGCCACACAGCAACTCGAACAATCCGTCTGCAAACCGCTTTGCGCCGGCATCGCTTCGAACTGCATCCCGCAAAGCCATCTTCTCGAAAGAAAACAGCAGGCTTCGTCCAGACTCGATTTTCACAGCTTTGGCGGCAATCTCGCGATGAGCGCCGGCACTCAATTGCGCCCGGAGGTTCCCGCGGTTGAACGCGGCCACCCATTCTTCGTGAGCTTCCCATTTGTAGGTTCGTTCCCACGCGAGGTACGTCTCATCATTGAATCCGCCGGGGAACCTGCGGAGGAACTTGCGGCGGGCGCGTTCGAATGGCTCCAACGATCCGGTCCGCTTGCGCGCCGAGGTAGATAGCTCCGTCCGCATATCCACAATGAACGGCTGCGCCCAAGCTAAGTTGCCAGCTATTTTGTTCGCTCTGCAGGTCCCGTATCGATCAGTGCGAAGGGTTGATGGGCAGCGCTTCTATCGTCTACCTGCCTCGAAGCCCACGCCGTATGATTTCCGAGCTTATGGTGGGCGCGACAGGGATTGAACCTGTGACCCCTCCCGTGTGAAGGGAATTAAGATGCCTTTCGTGTCAAAGACTTAGCACTGGAAGAACGCCTTTTCCACGGCTTTTCCACGGGTAGCAGCGTCGCCCTCTGACTTTCCTCACTTGCGACCACATGCGTGTAGCGCGCCACTGACGCTTCATCGCGCCAGCGTCCCGTCGCGACAAGGCCCGTCTTGTCGAGGCCGGCGTAGCGGCGCATCCACGTCGCGTAGGTGTGGCAGAAGATGTGGAAGGTCAGGAACGATACGTCCGGCCCAGTCGCTTTCTTAACAGCCGCCATGAGGCTGTAGAGGCGCCCGCACTTCGTGAACCGGAAGACCTTCTGTCCGCGACGGTCCAGGCCGCGCGGGTGACGCTTAAGCGCCGCGATCACGACGGGCGGCAGATAGACGCCGCGCGGATCGTCGTTCTTCGACTCCCGCACATAGGCGAAACTCTCCTTCATCTCGACCTGATCGACCATCATGGTCAGCGCCTCGGTGAGGCGCATACCCGTGTAGCAGAGCGTGGTGAGGAAGATTTCAAATTCCTCGTCGATCTTGCCGGCGGCTTTGAAGACACGGAACGCCTGGTCGGGCTTTAGCCAGTCGGTCCTTTTGCTGCCGCGCCACCCCTTTGGGCGCTTCAGCTTCCCGTCAACGCCGGCGTGCTTGAGGATCGCAGAAACGACGGTGTGGACCTGCCGATTGCGTGTCTGTGCCGTGCCCTCGGGGTAGAGCTTGACGGCTGCCTGGTCGATCGCCTGCTGAGTGATCTCGGACAGAAGCTGTTGGCCGAAATGATCGACGACGGGCTGGACGAACCGTTCGTTGCCGGTCTCGGCCATGTAGTTGACGGCGGCGTCTAGGAATGTGGGCTCGTCTGGCTTGGCGAAGGTGCCGCGCTCGATTTCCTCTTTCCAGAGCTTGAGGACTTTTGCTGCCGTAGGGCGGTCAGACGCTTTTGTGCTTCGGTCCACATAGGTCCGCAGATAGGTGCCGCGGACAGACCAATACGGCGATTTGCCTTCACGGGGCGGAATGAGTTTGAGCGGCATGATGCGCCTTCCTCACGCATGGCACTGATTAGTGCCATCATATCACGCTCCGTGAACAGTTTTCGACGGCCATTCGAAAAATAGTGAGGATGTAACTTGATAATTTCCTGCAGGACGCGCCGGCAGATGCGCATCCGCGCCGCTGCTTCGTCCATTGTGTAAACCAACTCTGAACGTCCGAGTTCATCGCTCAAAACGCATTGTCCCTAGAACGATAGATTGATTCTGGAAACCAAGCCTGCTGTCCATAGCGCCCGAGAGGGGAGCGTGAGAGAGCGCACATAAAGGAATGCTGGTAGAAGAGTTTCTTCGCGCGGAGAGACGAAGCTTGTAAGAGATTCCGGTGATGCGGAGCACGCCTCAGACCTCGGTTTCAGCTCAAGGCTGTTAGAGAGGCAATACGAGCAACACGGGGTTGGCTCACGGTTCCCAAATGAACGCCACCTGAACGCTGGTCCCATTTCCCGTTCAGGGCGGAGCGGCTACACATGCCGCCATTGGACGTTCCCATTTGTTGGAGATCCGGGTAGGCCCATGGAACGTGAACAAATAGTGGACACGTGCGAAGACCGAACGTCATTTGTTCGGCTCCCGTCGAGCAATAATGTGTCCGTGCTCAAATTGGGCGCCAATGTTACTATGAGTGGAACTAAGCTTGGCACTCGCGTCGCCGTCCTGTTTATTGGGGACCATCGAGGGGGGACATCATGAACAGGTTGGTCAGACTTGCGCTTGTCTTACTGACGGCGGCTACCGTCGTGTCCTGCGGGCAACCCACGGCTCAAAAAAGCATCGGGGTTGTCGCACCACTTACAGGAGAAGGGGCGACCTACGGCGCGTCGATGAAGCGCGGCATTGAGCTAGCGATGGAGGGTTCCGGGATCAAACTCATATACGAGGACGACAAGCTCAGTCCGAAGGACGGTGTCGCCGCCATCCAAAAATTGATATCGCTTGACAACGTTTCGATTGTCTACGGATCCGCAGCTTCAGGCGTTACGTCCGCAATAGTGCCGATCGCAGATCAAAACAAAGTAGTGCTGTTTTCATCAATCTCGACAGCGGACAGTCTGAACAACGCTGGCCCTTACTTCTTCCGGAACGTTCCAGCCAATTCAATTCAGGGCAAGACTGCGGCTGAGTTTGTCGCGAATACCCTAAAGGGTCATACCGTGGCGATATTCAACAAGAATGATGAGTACGGAACAAACCTGGCATCAAGTTTCCGCCAGCATGTGCGCGCTTTAGGGTTGCAGATAGCTTATGACAGCAGCTACCAACCCACAGACACGGACTTTCGGAATCAACTTCTCAAAATCAAGAACGCAGGCGTAGATGCCGTCTTCATACCCGGCAACTATCAAGATACCGGCATCATCTTGAAGCAAGCTTCGGAGCTGGGAATCACTGCAGTCTGGATCGGGGGTGATGGTTCCTACAGCCCGAGCTTGCTCCAATACGCCGGCCCGGCGGCAGAGGGATTCATTTGTACCATTATGGCGGTCGACCAGACGACCCCGATGTACAAGGACTTCGAAAGCAGGTTCTTGAAGGCTTACGGCCGCAAGCCCGACGTGTATGACACCTATGCCTATGAAGCTGGGTTGATTCTCCGTCAGTTAGTAGAAAAGGGCGGTGCGAACTACAAACAAATTCTCGACTCCACCACCTTCAACTCCTTCTCCGGTCCTCTCAAGTTCGTGAATGGTCAGGTTGATCGCGCATATGGCTTGGTTCAGGTGAAGAACGGACAATTTGTACCGCGATGAGAAGCATTCCAAATATCCCTGAGGTCTATCGGCGGTTTCCCCCGGACTACGTGAATGACATACGTGGTTGGGCGTTTGATCAACGCACAATTCGGGAGAACGTTGGCAAGCTACTAACTCTCGATATCGACTTTGGCAACATTTGCACGTTGAATTGTCCGAGTTGTTTTCGAAAGAACAACAACGTTGATGTTGGAACAAGTCGCCAACTCGGTTTCGACGATCTTTCAAGGGTTATCCTGGATGCTAAGAAGCTGGGATTGCGCAGCGTAAAATTTCTTGGAGCGGGAGATCCATTCGAGAACCACGGATTTCTCGATTTCCTTCGCTTCCTCAAGTCTGAAGGCATCGTTCCTCTGATTTTCACAAAAGGGCACGTTATCGGCGACGACGCGTTGGTAAAAAAATACTTCGGCTACCTCGGCATCTCGAGAGGCGAGGATCTCGTCGATGCGTTGTTTGAATGCGACGCGAGCATAATGCTCGGCTTCAATTCATTCGACGACCAGCTTCAAGCGAAACTCGTTGGTGCCCCAGTGGACTACGTTTTGGCACGTAACCGTTCGCTGATGATGCTGTCAGAACGTGGCTTCGCGGCTTCGAATCCCACACGCCTAGCCCTTGCAGTAAACCCAATCACGAAATCGAACGTCGCCGAAGCCTTTGATATCTACAGGTGGGGCAGGCTTCGCAATTTCTATGCGATAGTGACTCCAACCATGATCAGCGGTAGGGCCCGAAAGACGGGTACCTGGAATGCGATAAACCCTTCCTACGAGCAGCTGATCGATTTGTACGCAAAAATCTACACCTTCAATATCGATTCGGGTCTGCAGACACTCGAACAGATCAGGCGTGAGGGAATATCGGCCTATGCAGGGGGACATCCCTGCAATCAAGTTTCGACAGGGGTTTATGTTACCCTCGGCGGCACTGTCCTTAGTTGTCCTGGCTCTGAGGTCGCCATTGAAGGGGACATCTGGAAGAACACTCTAAGCGAAATCTGGGATGCATCCAGTAATCGTGCACGCGCTGGAAAGTTTAATTGCGGTTGTATCGCAAAGGATGGTAAAAGTATCCCGACAAGTCTTTACACTGATGTAATGCGGCTGGTGGAGCAGCACTATACCTTGGAGATGGCCCTCTAGGCATTTCTAAATCGCTGTGGTTACGCCGGCCATCGAGGGGGGCTTCGATGACTGCAGTACCGGGACAGAATTCCGAAAACTCGGGTCAAGGCTCAGCTGGGACGACTGCTCCCAGCGGGCAGGTCGAACACCACGCGCATAGGCAATTCGGCCTTGATGACGTCCTCATGCTTTGGACAGTCATGAGCATATTCATTCCGATGATTTGGGTGACGAGGCGTTTGATAAGAAAGAAATGGGCGCCGAGATGGCGGCAGTTCGAAAAAATTACAGCTTATGCGGTTCCAGCAGGCTGGCTGGCAATTGTCACGATCATACCATTGCTAACGATGATCCCGGCGTTCAGCGATGTCTATTGGCAGTTTGTCGTTATCGTAGGCCTATTGGGAACGTTTCTGCCTCTCTGCTTCATCGAGGTAAAATCGAGTCTGGACGAGATTGCTCTTCAGGCAGCTAAAACCAAGGAAGCCGTCGACCGTACGCAGCAACTCCAGTTTTCCGTTCGAGAGCTCTTGGAGACATCATATCGAATACTCACCGCATACCGCCAAAAGCTCGTGGAGAATTTTTTCAATAAATTTTCTGACTCCGATCAGCTATCGACTGAGCACAAAAAAATCTGCCTCGAAATTTATGGCCAGAAGTTCGAGGAGATGTGCGAGCAACTCGATAAGCAGGAGATGTATCTGCGCAGCAGCAGGTTTGAAAAAATATGGAGCATGCTGGCAGCAGAGCCAGACTATCAAAGCATTTGCGATCTATCGTCATATTCGAGAGCCAAACTGGCCGCTTCGAACTACGATACCTTTTACTACGGTCTTCAAACATCTTGGGATCGCCGGCTGACGCGCGAGATCAAGACTTTGGATAGCTACAAAGGGACATTTCAAAAGGTTCTTGTCTATTCCAAGCCGGCTGTATGGGACAAGGCGAGCCCTCCACCTTGTCGACGGACAGAAGTGTCAAAGTGCGATCACGTTAGCTGTCCGGCTTCCGAGAAATGCATAGTTAAGCCGATCGCCACGCATTGGGTTACGGCCGCAAAGAGCTTCAATGCCAAGCACGCTACGGGTGGTGCTGACCGGTGGTCCATTCATCTCATATCTAGGGAGGTGGTCGAAGCGCGCGTCCAGTTCGTCAACAACGCATACGAGCAAGCTGCTCCTAATCGGCATGGGTTAGACAGCATCGATATCGGGCTATTCGGGACAGCATTCGTGGGTGAAGAATTCAAAGTCCCGATTGAGCTCGACGATCAACAGCACCTGATGAAAGACTATTTGTATCGGATCCGGCACAAGCCGGAACTGGTCGCAGAACTCCGCGAGGCGTTCGGACAAATCGTTGTGGTGGACGCCGAGCTCAGCGCGGCCTAACGAGTGAGCGCGTTGACAGGAAGTGGTTGGATTATGCCGACGGGATGACAATTGTTGGGGGCGACGATGTTCGGCAGTGGTGACTTTTTCGCGCGTCTCTATGCCTATGTCTTAGGTGGGGCGGTAGGGCCGACGACGCAAGCGTCTCAGGCTGGCCTTTCTCTCCTTGATGCGCTCGAATTGGTCGCTCTTTCTCTGATCGTTTTCATGATCATCTGGGCTGCTGCTTCGGCCGCCACGAGATGGCGATGGAGCGCGGGGTGGGCAACCGGTATCGCGACCACCGTCGCCATGCCGACCATCGTGCTGGCCGTCTACCCTGTTGCACACATCGAGGGTTTGGCCATCACCGTTCTTTCCCTTTTTGTCGGCTGCATCGTTTGGCAGGAAGTGCGATTTAGCGACCATCAGAAGAAATTCGACGAGCATGACAAGAGCATCGTTGAGGTCTTTGAACAAAATAGTGACTTAAACGCGGAGGCTAGGCGGCTCCATATACTGGCTCTATCTGGGCTTAAGAGCGCGCAGGTCTCTCTGCTCGGTCGCTTTGAGCACGACGCAGGGTTCTACGTCGAGACCTTTAGGAGCAAGCTTGCGCAAATTTTATCTCAGATCGCAAATCAGGAAGTCTATGTAAGAGATGCAGAATTCGGTGAGTTGTGGAAAAAGCTTGTAGACTCGTCAAAACGTTATGTGAGCGTCTGTGATCTTTCTTTTTACGCGGACGTGACGGTGCGAAATGGCGACAAAAGATCCCTCGATATTTTTGAAGGGGCCAAGGCCTATTGGCTAGACCGATTGGGGAGAGAAATTTCAGAGCTCGTAAAGACGCAGAAGACCCCCACCAGTTTTCAGAAATTGATAGTGTATGAGCCGTTGCGCAACTTCGACGAACCAGACAAGAAGCCAAAATGCGTGACAGAAGGCCGCTGCCACTATGTCGACTGCACAAAGAAGTGCGTCGTCAAGGTCGTCGCGCAGAGATGGAAAGAGAGTGAAAGACAGTTCGCTGAGAATGCCAGGACCTTCGCTCGTCTATTACCTAACCATGATCATGGCGCCTTCATCTGGCTTGTCCGAAAGGACGAGATAGATACCAAGTTTGCGGCAATCAACAGCATAGGCGGAGGGCACAAGACCCCTCTTGACAGCTTCGACATCGGTCTCTTTGGGGCGCACTTCGTAGGAGAGGAGTTCAAGGTACCAGCTGGAACGAGCGAAGCGAGGACGCAGGATTTTCTCTACAGGGTTCGCTTCGATGAAAGTTTGGCTAACCGGATTCGAACGGCGTTTCACGATCTCAGTGATGTCGAGTTGACCCGTGTTGCTTGAACTTAATCGTATAAGAAAGTCGTTCGGCACGGTTCCGGTGCTTTCGAATGTAACGTATTCATTTCGGGCTGGTGGACGCTACGCGGTTGTTGGCCCCAATGGATCTGGCAAGTCAACGTTGTTGAACGTTATTAGCGGCTTCACGCGTCCTGATGGGGGCACTATCAATTTTCATGGCAGAAATATTACTCGCAGGTCGCCGGGATGGCTTGCACGCTCAGGCGTAGCTCGAACATTTCAGAGTGTGAAGGTATTCGGGTCTCTCACGGCACGTGAAAATGTGTTGATTGCTCTTCGGAATAAGCCCGATGAAAGGGTCACCGGAGCTTTGCTAGGAGCAAGCGCCGCGTCTATCCCAAACTTGTTGGCGAAAGCGAATGAAGCGCTACAACAGGTCGGGCTCGAAGATCATCAAGGAAAATTAGCGGCGGAATTGTCGTTTGGACAGCAAAAACTGCTTCATTTCGCGATGGTGACCGTGAATGCGTTCGACCTCCTGCTGCTTGACGAGCCTGTTGCAGGGCTGGAACCAAAGTTTGTTGACGTTGTGCTGACTCGCCTCATGAACAGCGCTGAAGCAATTATAGTCGTAGAACACAGCGGTGAATTTATTCGACGCCTATCTCCAGAAGTGCTTTTCCTCGCAAACGGTAAGATTGTGGCATCGGGACCATACGATGATGTCATGAATTCGCCCGCAGCTCGGGAAAGCTATTCATGAGCCTGCTCGAAATTCGGAAGTTGGAAGCGGGGTACGGAAGCCGCCAAGTGTTGTTCGATGCGGTAGCCGAGGTCGAACGGGGCCAGATCGCATTGATTGTGGGACCAAACGGCTCCGGGAAATCGACTCTTCTGAAGGCGATATATCGTCAATGCGATTTCAAATCCGCCAACGAATTCTCCTTTGACGCGCTTTCAATCGCGAAGACGCCGCTGCAGCGCTTAATGCGAGCGGGTCTCGCTTATGTGCCTCAGCACAAAAACGTTTTCAACCGCCTTACAGGACGGGAAAATCTGCAGCTCGCGCTCGTGATGCGAGGGAAACCAGATGTTCCGAGCGGGCTGACTGAACAGATACCCGAAATAGGACGTATCTTGGGTAGAACTGCGGGGCAGCTAAGTGGTGGTCAGCGGCAGCTGCTCGCTTTGACCATGGGACTCATCGTGCGGCCCAAGCTATTGCTGTTGGACGAACCGTTGGCAGGTTTGGACGAACGGGGATCAAGCACGGTCGCAGCAACAATTCGGCTGCATCAAGAAGAGTATGGAATTGCCTTCTTGATCGTCGAACACCGATACAAGAGGCTGATTGCCCTAGCCGATAGATGCTACGGCATGAAGCTGGGTCGAACGATAACACGCTTAGACAGAGCGCAACTACAGGACGCACATCGGGTCGATTCTGCAATGCGAGAGGTCTTTGTCCTATAGCGCAGATTTCGCAGTCTGCTTCGGAGATTCGGATGGGCATGCAACTACTCGTCAACTCGCTCTATTCGTTTCTCATGCTCGCGCTTGTCGCGGCATCTTTCTTTCTGGTCTTTAAGCCGTCAAAATACTTTCATATATCGCATGCGGCGGTCATCGTTCTGAGCGCATACACGTTCCTTTTTTGTAGGACTGCTGGTCTTGGACCTCTTTTTGCCGGCGTGGCTGCATTAGCGGCCGCAACCGCGCTTGGGTCGTTGAGTGAGCTTGTCCTCTATCGAAGGCTTTCAGTGAGCAGAGATGCGGGCATTAAAGTGCTGGTTCTGTCACTTGGAGTCTATCTTGTGGTCCAAAACATACTTTCAATTGGATTCGGGGATCAGATCCAGTTGGTAGACCCCTGCAATGGATGCCTTCGGCGAGTATTGGTTGGGTCATCGTTCGTCGTTAGTTCCGCACAACTCGGAAACGTTGTGATCGCAGGTACGACTTTGGCTGGCCTCCTTGTCGTTTGGTACCGCACGAGTTTCGGCAGGGCTGCGAGGTCAGTTTCCGAAAACCGCGAGCTTGCGGGAATAATTGGAGTCAATACCAATAGAATCATTTTGCTCTCGGTAGCGTTAGGCTCCTGCGTCGCCGGTATCGCCGGACTGCTGATCGGATTTGAAGTGGGCATAACCCCAACGGCAGGCTTTTCCTATTTGCTCTTCGCCATTATTGCGATGGTGATCGGAGGCAACGAATCTCTTCTTGGAACAATTGCGGGGGCTTTGCTCCTAGGAGCTTTGCAGAGTGGCACCGCGTTTTTCATTGACTCAAAGTGGGCGAGCACAATTTCCTACGTGGTTCTGATAGCTTTTCTTCTGATTAGACCAGAGGGCGTCAAATCGCTCAACTTGGCCTTGGAGCGACGCTGATGGACTACTTTCTTCACATAGCGATTGTTGCCTCGCTTTACGCCATGCTGGCGATGAGCCTGAATTTCTTTTCGGGCAATACCGGATTGCTCTCGCTCACCCACGCGGGCTTCTATGGTTTGGGAGCTTATGGTTGGGCACTTGCTGCCGCGAACGGATTGTCCTTTGCGTTGGCGCCTATCATTGCTTTAGCTGCGGTTAGCTTGAGCGCGCTCGTCGTATCACTCGTTGCGTTTCGTACGCGGGATGACTATTTCGTGATAATTACGCTATCTGTGCAGATGTTGATATTTGATATTCTCAATAACTTCAGCGTGATCACAAATGGTCCACTAGGAATTAGAGCGATACCTCAGGTGCCTCTAATTTCTTCGGCAGGCGGGATGGCCATATTTGCCGTGAGCTCTGCACTGGTCATTTATGTCGCCCTTTGGCGTCTAAATCGCTCGAGTTGGGGAGCTAATCTCCGCGGAATTCGGGACGACGAACTCATGATGATCGCGCTGGGAAAGCCCGTTCCACGGATCAAGACCATAACATTTCTTATTGGCGCGGCGATCGCTGGTTACGTTGGAATGTTATTCGCGCAGTATGTAACCTTCATTGATCCTACATCTTTCACGATTTCTGAATCGATAGTCGTTTTGGCTATGATTGTTGTTGGTGGCCTTGGCAGCGTCCATGGTGCCCTTTTGGCAGCTGTTGCATTGGTGATGCTTCCTGAGGCGCTCAGATTTTTTGGAATTCCGGGTGTTGCTGAGGGCAATGCAAGGCAGATGCTGTACGGTGCCGCGCTGGTGGTAATAATGCTATTGCGGAGTGGGGCAAACACCCGAGTTAGCTCCCTATAGCTTTCGCTCACGAATGCGCCGGTTCATCGGACCATTCACCACGCTGTGATGCCACCATCGTCGATGCATCGGTCAACGTAAGCTTGCAGCAGATCGCGCAGCTGAATTTCGATCGAGCCAAATCGTTCTTCTAGCGCGGGGTCAAAATCCTGTGCCGCTAGGCTTCGAGATGATAGAGCTTTGCTCTTCATGTCATCAAGGCCGCTGCGAACGAGAGTTTCAATGGATTGAATATCGCTGACCATTCTTGTGTTCTCCTGCACCCAGTTGGGAGCATGTCTGGCGGCAAATTGATAATCCCGACGCTATAGCTAATCGGAGGTTCGCTCATCAAAGAATTCTGCATTAACTCTCTGTAGCTCCGCTAGTGTGTGCTGCCTCTCATAGCATTCAGCCCGGTCAAATTCGCGCCTCCGCCCATCGAGCGTCCCCTTAGTCTCGACAGCTCCATTGCCACTATTGCCGAGGATCGCGCGAGTCGTTTCTCCCTCCCTGAAAAGGAGTATGAGTGGGCTGGAACCTGCCGGCTCGAAGACCACAGAGACGGGGCTACACATGAATGGTCGCTTGGTCACTTCAAAGAAATTTCGATATGCTAAGCGGAGACTCTTGTGAAGCTTCGCTTTCTCGTTGGGCTGCGCCAGAGACAAGAGCCATTCATCGACACCGTCCACGCCAATGCGCGCAATACCAGGGTAGATAACAAGCAATTCCAAAAGTGCCGACTTGCACAGTCTATAGGTCAGTCCATTTTTTGGAGTCGCTGCTGGTTCCATATTCATTCCCTGTGGCTTAGGGCACCGCGACATCTTGTCGGACTGGAACTAGCACGTGAGGCGGACGTACTCGCTGCCGTGCTAGGGAACAAAACTGTAAGCAAGACTAGCTACTTCGCCGGAATATCGCAATTACGAACATAGTTTTGCAGTGTTCTGCAAATGCACAGCAGTCGAAATCAGAGAGAGTTGCCTGCATTGATGTCGAAAAAGCCGTTTGGCAGACCGCGATTTGTGGGCCTACAATAGGTCGTCGAAGGTCTGGCGCCTAGTTGGCTGAGACCTTGGGCAGTGCTTGGCCGTCGCGTTGTGGCCGAGCCTGTGCCCTTGCGGCATTAGAACCAACAACAACACGGGGGTAACAAAGGTGGGTAGCACGCGTGAATCTTGTTGCGTCCAATGCATGCGCGCCGGAAGCCAAAGGTGACTGGCGCGATCCTGAAACCTATCGCTGGACGACCTCGCTCCCGCGCACGGCGTGGGCGTGGGAATTTCTTCGGCGTAATCCAAGGTATGGCAGCGACTATGCCAGCCATCTCGCAGGCCATCCTACGGTCAACGAGCCGGACCATCTGAGCGCGTTGCCTTGGGGACTTTTGAGATTTGAAGACCCCACAAATGACGCCCGGTTGGCGTCTGTCCTCTGGCAGATGAAAGCGTGTCGAGAGGTGCTTCCGCTGGCGGCGGCCAAGATGCGGCCGGGAACTGCGGTCGAGACGCTCGACCTGCCGAAGCTCCGATGCCGCACGGCCGTCTACGACTTCGGCGTGGAAGAGCGCCGTGAGGTTCTGCTGACCCAGGAGGGCCGTTCGCTCCAGCTGACCGTATTTGGCTCGATACCTCTGGAGGAAGCGCTGTTGCTCACCCCTGCCTTGCCGGAGCTACGTTTCAGCAAGTCGCGCCTGCAAGCCGTGAAACGCCTTGCGGATGTGGTCAAGCACGGCTGGCTGCGCCCTTCGCTCTATCGCCGCGAACGGCAAAGCGCGCGCCTCGCTCGGGTAATCCAGGCGCTCGACGGCTCGCTCGCGAAGGCGCAGCAGCGGGAGATCGCTGTGGCGCTCTTTTCCAAGGAACGAGTGGATCGGGATTGGCAAGACCCGCGCAACCACCTTCGCGATCATGTCCGGCGAGCTGTCGCTTACGGACGCGAACTGATGGATTCGCGGTATCGTCGCTTCCTGGATTAGGCGGTCAGTTCCGAAGCAGATGAAAATACCCGTGCTCGCTCATCCAGCGCGCGCGTGTCAGGTGCGACGCCAGGCAGCGTCTCGCCCGATCCGGTTCGGCGGCTGGATCGATCGCAAGGACGATACGGGCGATCTCGTTTTCTGCGGCGCCGTCCGCTTCCGCATCCAGCAGGCGCGCGTAGATAGAGAAATGAGCATGGTCGTAGTCGGTCAAATCGTCGGACCATGGAACTTCGTCAGCAATGATTGCGGCCTTGCCGTCCTTGGTCATCACTCCGTCTCCAAATCCGAGCGCTCGTGACAGCGTCGTGAACGGTAGCGGCTGAAATTGCGCATCGCCACAATGCAATGCGGGTTCTCCACAGTCGAATGAATTTGCAGAGAACCTGCACCAGTAACTCGTGGTTGCAGCGGGCGCATTATCACGGCGCCTTTCGTTGGCGCCGGGCCAGACGTTTGCGCTGCTTTGCGTCACCCGTAGCAAGAGCTGAGATCAGATCGAGAATAAGCGTTCGGACACGCGAATCTTCGATGCTCCAGATCATCGCAAAAAGTGACGACGCTTCGTTGTCAACAATTTCTATTGGAATGGGGTCGGTGCAGCCGTCGAGCCCTTCGAAGAAATACACGATCTCGACTTTGAGGATGATGGACGCCTCGAACAGACGGCCGGCGCTGATGCGATTTGCGCCACGCTCGTATTTCTGCACCTGCTGAAAGGTCAGCCCCAGAGTCTGGCCTAGATCGCTCTGCGACATGCCGCGCGACGTGCGGGCCAGACGAAGCCGGCCCCCGACATGCCGGTCATATTGCGTCGAGCGTTTGCGGTTCGGCTGGGCGGTTTGCGTCAAGTGTCCTCCCGCGACCTTGTGCCTGCGGCTGGCGCGGTCCCCGCGCGCGCCTTGCGCACTTCCTCCCGCATGGCGCTGCAGGACGCCTTTGCGTTGTTTAGGTGTTCGATGAGCTGCTGGGTCACAGTGATGAGTGCCTTGCTGTAGTCATCGCCAAGGCTGTCCAAACCGAATCCCATCAGCTCGATCGCGAATGCGAGCGCGATAGCCGATCCGATCTCGTCGTCAATCGACGAGGAATGCTTTAGGGACGCGGCGGGCGGCACATCCTTGGCGTCCCTGGGCCTTTCCTTGGAGGATTGGTGCTTCGGCGGCTGATTCGCTCGCTCGCGTCTAGATGGCGGCATGGGTCGGCTACCCTACATCCTGCGGCTGTAAGAAATACCCTATCCGGGATAGATATCAACCTAACGAGGTCGATTAAGACCCTCTCTGTAGCTAAAAGCGCCCCGGCGCGGCGATTGTGCGCGTGCATGATCACTGCGCGTCAAATTCGGGCGGCCCGCGCTTTGTTGGGTTGGTCGCAGCAAAACCTCGCGGACAAGGCCGTCGTGTCCTTGAACGCCGTGACGCGCCTTGAGCGGGGCGAGGTCGATCCGCGCTTCAGCACGGTGATGGCTGTCCAGAAGGCCATCACCAAAGCCGGTATCGAGTTCATTTCCGAAGATGACAGGAAGGGCGAAGGCGTCCGCCTCGCCAAGACCGGCACCTGAAGGCCGTGGCGTTTGTCTTGTGAGCAGCCGGCGGTCGCACTCGGTCCCGCGGCTTCGCCGCTCCTGCGGGTGCGCCGCGGCGCGCGCGCTGGTCGCGCGCCGCCGGCCGCTCGCCGGCGCGTTCGCCCGCGAAGGCGCGGGCTCTTGCAGCCTCCATCTCTTCAAGCACGGCTGCCGCCGTGGTCATTCGCTTCTTTTCGGAGCAGACGCTCCGGCTCGGCCGCGGGATCGCTGGCGCTCGGACGCGCCGCATCCCCGGTCCTGCGCTGCCCGCGACCTGCGACCGCGGGCGTGCTCGGACCGGGTGCCCCCCTCGGCGCCTCCGCCCGCGGCCTCGGAGCATCAACGGGACAGGCTGTAGGACCGACAAGAGCACTCAGCGACCCAGGCGCACAACGCGCCGATAGTCGATGGGAAGGTGAAACCGTTTTCGCAAGGCCCTGAGGTATTGCGCGCCGTCGGGATCCAGCTGTGTTTCGCCCACGACGACCAGCCGTTCGGCTTCCTGACCACCGGGCCACAGCGAATATTCCAGCAACTGACCGAGCGCTTCTCTCAAGCATGCGCGCGGCGAAGACGAGGTCTTGATCTCAAAGAACCAGTACCGCTTGCCGCGACGTACCACAACGTCGATCAGCGTGCCGTTTCCGGTGGGCACTTCGATGTCCACGTTGCTTGTACCATATTCACGGATCAGTTCGCGGCGTAGAGCATCCTGTATCTCGACGTGCCGCAGCTCAGCGACCAGTTCGCGGGCCGCCACCGACACCCTGGCCGAACGGGCTCGCGGCCGGTGCCCCGCTCCAAATGCAAACGGCTGCCTTTCATCCGTCTCCACAAGCGGTGCCTCGCCGCCGCTCTCCACAAAGCGATACAGCGGGAGAAGGCGATCGAAGGTGCGCAATATCTTGTCGAAGTCGAGCGCCGGGATCGGATCGCTCAAGCCCAGGAAGATGAAGCGTCCCATCTGGGCCTCTTCCGGTTCGATGGGTCTGGGAGCGATGTCGCTTCCGC
>Ga0213880_10000019_pt1 | contig 46739 bp, 54 predicted proteins | sample BarmaccoBMER_R07_FD_165047 | JGI IMG/M metagenome (GOLD analysis project Ga0213880, IMG submission 165047) | Barbacenia macrantha exposed rock microbial communities from rupestrian grasslands, the National Park of Serra do Cipo, Brazil - ER_R07 ... | reverse complement strand
GCCACTTGCTGAGCCGCTTGTCTTTGCGGCGAGCGAAATAAATGTCCTTCAGCGGGATTCGGGCTTCGAGCTCCTTCGCCAACTCCCAGGCCAGCGGAGTTGGGATTCGCTTTATACGAATGTCCCCGCGATCCATGGTGGATTGGTAGGGACCCTTTCTGGCGTGCAGCATAATATCGCACGCCGCCTTCGGCTTGAGGCACGGCCCGTCTCGGGCAATCGGCTCAAGCTCCGCGTACTGCTCAACGCAGTCCTCCGGCCACACCTCCTTATCCGGCAACAAGAGCAGCGTCGTGTACAATTGACACAGGTGAAACCAGTCGAAGGCGAGGTTGAATCCGCAGACCTCGCCACTCGCGATCCGCTCGATGAGCGAGATCGTAGAAGCCGCCGAATTCCTCCAGACCTCGTGGAGGTGAATCTCGCCGTCGCCCTCCGCCCACTGGAGGAGGACAACCGGCCCGTGCAGTCCGCACGTCTCCGTGTCGAGGAACGTCATCATATCAAGCTCTCAATAGTGGGGCGATCTTCGGTCGCTTGTTGACCGTCTTTCCGCATACTGGGCAACGGTAGTAATATCCGCGTCTACCCTGCTGACAGACCATCCTCCCCTTACAATTTGGCTGCTTGCAGGATATCTGCAGGAATTTCATACGGTACACCCTTCTCCTTCGCGAGCTCCCGGAGGTCTCGCAATGCGTCTAGATCAGATATCTCTCCGGCCGCCCAGGCGAGCATCCTCGTGCCGAAGTTATTTCCGATGACCGACTGAATCATCTCTTGCATCTCGAATATTTCATCCCTGAGCCTCACCTTCTTGATGAGGGGATTCCTGTTCTTCTTCCTGATCTTGACGGGCGCCTCGCCCTTCTCCCGCGCGAGCTTGATCCTCTTGACCGCGACGAACTGATCCTCCCGGGGCATGTGGGAGATGTCCTTGATCTGCTGCTGCGTGAGGAAGCCGGCTGCCACCTCCTCCTGAATCTCCGGGGGCAGTTCGAGAGTCATGAACCTCACCTGCGCCCAACCACGGCTCACCCCGAGCTCCCTGGCCAGGTCCTCCTGCGTGTAGCCAGCATTCTTGAAGTGTGCAATGGCCCTCGCCTCCTGGAGGACGTTGAGGTTCTGACGCTTGAGGTTCTCCTCCAGGTTCCACTTCCTCGCGTCGAGATCGGAGAGCCCGTCCTTTATGATCGCCGGAATGGTCGGCCTCTCGAGAACCCGGAAGGCCGCGTGCCTTCGGTGACCGCTCACGATCCGGTACTTGTGCGGCGGGTGCTTGTCGAACGGTTGGACGATGATCGGCTGCTGCAAGCCGTTCTGGTCAATGGAGCGAACGAGGTCTATGACGTCGTAAGGCGCAATTTTGCCCCGGCAGTTGAATTCCTCGTCGCTGAAAATTTCGCTCATCGGGACTTCGAAGGGCTTCAGTTCTGATTCAGCAAGCGGCATTTTAGTTCCTCATACTGGGAGCAGGATTCAAAAATCAAATCTCAAATCGCGGCGACTGCTACACTCTCCCCTATATACCCTACTACCATTTCGGGAAATTTTCCACGGAATTTTTACGCTGATTTGATTGCGTTAACTTGATTGCGCAATCTGATCAAGTCCCGGAACTCCGCATTCAGCGGCCACCCTTGACGCGCAAGGGATTGGTTAGACACTCCGTGACTCGATCAAACTTGCCGGGGCCCAATCTCCGCCACCTTGAGCTCCTCCTGGAACTGGCCCATCGTCATGTCCATGAGTCGCCGCTTCGCCCTGAGGTTGTTCAGAACGAGGAGGTCGCTAGACAGGTGGATCAAGTCGTAGATCGTGGCGCCGAGGTTCGAGTCCATGCCTGGGCGGTGCACGCGATTCTCGGACTGTATACGGGACTCGGCGTTGAAGTCGTTGCTGTAGTACACGATGGACGGGCTCGCGGTGAGCGTGATGCCCATGCCACCCGAGCTCGGCTGCATCACGAACGCCACACGAGCCCACTTCTCCTGCCCCCTCTGGAAGGCCTTTAGGAGCGACACCTCGTCGCCCGGAATGGAGGAGTGCCAACCACGACCGTCCACCCGGACGGTCTCCCAACCGGCCCTCTTGCAGATCGCGACGCACCGATCGACGGAGCCGGTGAATCCGGCGCAGATCACTATGCGGCCCACCTCCTCGTGCTGGTCGAGGAGCTCGACGAGGGCGTTCTCCTTCGGGCAGGCGACCTGCTGAGCCTCTCGCCGATAGCTCATGACCTTGCCGGTTCCGCCGCACGTCGGGCACGAGGCGACTCGCTCGCCCAACCTGATCGCCGGACCCGGGACGAGGGAGTCGGCGGTCTCGTCATACACCCAGCGGTGCCCGGCCTCAATTTCACTGGGCTCGGGAAAGCTGTCCGGACAGAGCTCGTCGTACGGCTCCCGGATTTGGCAGAGGCCTCGGCACCTGTCGCACTGTACCTCGACGTGCTCGACGTCCGCATACTGGAACCCGTCGCTTAGCTCGCGGAGGAGAACCAGCGCCTGGATCGCGGACGGAGCCCTCACGGCGATGGCCCTGGCTGCATTGAGCACGGAGGTCGACGGCTTGCACTCGATCACCCTGTACCGCAGCGGCGGCAGGTCGAGGCAGTCCTTCTTGAGCTTCACGATCACGAGTCCACGCAGCCTCTTGTAGAGGAGGGAGACCTCGTCAACCGAGGGTGTGAACGGATGGTAGAGATTGCTCCCGTCGACCATCCCGGAGGGGTCGTGCTGCGGAGCGCCCTCCACGTCACCGCAGACGTTGCACTTCTTCGGGTCGTCCCGCCACGTGACGAGGTGCGGATAGCCCCCGCCCGTCACGCTTTGCCGCTCCTCGATTATGGCGAGCCGCTTCTTCAGCTTGTCAGGGTTGCCTTCCCTGAGAAAGCCAGGACAGATGATCTCGCACAGGCTCCACCAATCGACCGGGGACTTGGGGGACGGGGAGCCCGACATCCCGATGACGTAGCCATCGTCACCCCACCGCTCGCGAATCGCGTCGGCGAGGTGCTGCACCGCCTGCGTCCGCTGGGCCGTGGGATTCTTGCAGCGGCTTATCTCGTCGATGACCAGCCCCCGGGGAGCACCCAGACCTGGGGGCCAGTCAGCGACGAGCTTCTTCAAGCTCTCGAAGGTGTGCACCCGTGGTCGCACCCCGCACCGCCAGATCTCGAACTCGAGCTTGGCGGCCTGGATCGCGGATCTGGGTCCAACCCAAATCCAGTCCTCGTGACCCGACCCCTCCATTACCTCGATCGCCGCCAGCGTCTTACCGACGCCCATGTCAGCGGCCCACAGAGCGTAGTGGTAAGTGAGGCCGTGCCTCACGAGCTCCACCTGGTGACCCATTGCCTCCTTGCGCCTGAGCTGATACTCCTTGATCGGCTGGTCGTATCGGTAGTACGGGCACTCGGGGTCCCTGGAGCTCGGGTGAGCTAGGTAGGCCAACTGGAACCGATTTCGGCAAGAGTCCTTGATCGACCACTGCTTGCGAGGGTTCGGCTCATCGTAGCCATGCCAGCGCGACCCGTCCATCGCCCGAACCTCGTCGAGCAAGTGCTGGTTGTAAGGGAACTTGAGCCAGAGCCGATCCCCCTGCCTCTCGATCTCGACGGGCACCATCCACTTGCCGGCCTTCAATTTTACAGTCCACTTGGTCTGGTCCATGTAGGCACCATGTTACTTGGGCGATAACTTGATCACTGAATCAGATCCCGAGACCTTCTGATAGTTAGCCCAGAGTTGACCGAGCCCGTCAATCTCGAATAGGCTCAGTACCCTCGTGTAGAACTGCGCGATCTCGTAGAGCTCGCGACCCGTCGAACCGTTGATAATTGCTGTCCTCCACTCCTCCAAGTTGCCGGAGACGACGGCGAATTCAGAGTCCCCGAGAATCTTCAGGTCGCTCGTAATGGCGAGTTCGTGAAGGAGGGTTGACGATCCGCGAATCGCGAAGCTATAGGAGGCGTGCCTGAGCAGGGGACCAGCCTCCCTGAGCACCTCCGCCGGGTTGCACCCTTCCTGCTCCAGTTCGCCAAGCATTACGATGAAGGCCGAGAGCGTGTCGGTCGGCAATCTCAGCTCGTCCAATCGCTTGCTGAGACTCCGGCCCAGGCAACCTTTGGCGAGCTTCAGCAGCACCGGGGCGCAGGGCACAGTCTTTGCCACCAACGCGATATCCACCACGCGACACTCCTGTACGGACCACTAAACGGAGAAGGCAGGAATCGAACCTGCGACCGCAAAATGCAGCTCTGCCAATTGAGCTTACTCCCCCATCCGGGAACTCCCATTCGGAAGTTCCCGGTCCTGAACTGAATCAGCGCGGGCGAGATTCTTCAGCCTCGTCCGGCGCGGCCTCCATCTCCTTTTCGGGCGGGTTGTTGAACTTTTCGAGTTGGACTCTGAGCTCGTCCATGCTGGGCATGTCGAGCGGCGTCGAGCACGGCACGATGACCGGGCTATGCCACATCCCCTTCTTGTTCTCGAGGAGGGTCAGCTTGCAGGTCGCGGCCTTTCCAATCAGCGCCTTCATGTTCGGGGCCTCGTTGCGGGCGCTGATGCTCCCGAAGAGGAAGGTCGCGAAGCACGGGATGCTCGCCCCTGGAATCCACACGAGGAATTCGGGACCCCAGAAGCACCCGCTATTCTGCTCCTTCGACCGCTCGACGAACTCCTTGAACTTCGGGTTGCTCGGGTCGAACATGTTGATCACCTCCCCGTCGCCGACGCTCATGGCCTTCGGACGCCACGAGAGGACCAGAACGTCCACCGCCGGAGTCAGGTCCTCGATCTGGTCCTTCTTGCGGACCAGGCCGTAGTGCCCGATCGGGAACGTCCCGCGCTTGACCTCCTTCGAGTTTCCGCCGAATACCTGGAGCCTCGGCAGCCAGCTGGCGGCGGTCGCCATCTGCGCGAACGTCGAGTCATCCGCATACTTGCTCTGAGTGAGCTCCACACCTTCCGGTAGTGTCAAATCGTTCATGTGAATCTCCCATGTTTGATGTGCCGGAATCCCCGGTCGCGGTGACCGGGGATTCCAATTCCGATCTCAGAGTATCCCGATCTCAGAGTTTCGTCACGTCGGCAGCGGCCTTCCGCGCCTCCTCCTCGGACTTCTTCTCCCTCTCCTCTTTCCGCTTCAGCTTCTCGGCCTCGAGCTTCGCCTTGCGCTCGGCGTCCTTCTGCTTCTGAAGCTCGATGCTCGCCGGGTCCATATGCAGCGCCCACTTGACGCCCAACTCGAAGGCTTCCTTCGGCGTCTTGACGTTCAGCTCCTTGATGAGGACCGGACCGACCTTCGGATTCTCCATCTCCTCCTTGAGCTCGCCAAGCTTGCGGATGTGGGCGACGGGCTGGAAGGTCGCTGGCGTCGCGTCGCGTCCCTGGCGACGCAGCTCCTTCAGCTCCTTGACGCGCGAGGTGATGGTCGGGACGAATTCGTTGGGGCTCATCACCATCGCTCGATCGACGTAGTTCGACACCTCCTCAGGAGCGATTGCACTGAGCTTCGCAATGGCGTAGCCATTGCTCAGGCAGATCCGCCCCTCGTCCACTAGCTTGCCGATCGCCTCGTCGAGCTTCACGAGGCCGAGTCGCTCGTTCAACCACGTCGGAGACTTTGCCAACCGCGACGACAGCTCGTCGAGGGTCAGCAGAGGATTCTGGGCTAAGATTCTCACGAGTTGCTTCGAGTACTCGACCGGGCGAGTCTCCACCTTCTGGACGTTTGCGATGACTTGCGCCTCCAGCACCGCCGCATCCTCCATGCTGCGGACCTGCGCCGGAATCTCCGTGAGCCCAGCGTCCTGAGCGGCACTGAAGCGGTGCAGTCCGTCGATCAGACCGTAGACCACGACCTTCGTTCGGGGGTCCACGATCTCGCGGACGAGGATCGCGTTGAGGATGCCCGACCGCTTCACGCTGTCCACGAGCTCCTTATAGGTGGGGCTCATTCGATTGACGTTCCGCAGCGCGACCGGATTCTCCCGGATCGACGATAGCGGAATACTTGCCAACACCGTCTGCGACATCAGTTCCTCCCATTGTAGAACGCGTTAGTGGCAACATTGCTCGAGCCGACGTCTGGTTCCGCGATCGAAATTTCACAATCAAATCAATCCTGAGAACAGAACGCCGCGCTCTCTCTCTCCACATTACCCTACTACCATTTCGGGAAATTTTCCGCAGAATTTTCGCTGACTGTAACCCTGACTGATAGGGCCAAATATTAAACATGGAAGGCACTTTAGAAGGAGGCAAACCCTATAGGCAAACTGGGATACCCCCCAGTTAGTACGAAGTAGTCAGTTTTCGCAATTCTGCGGAAAATTTCTTGAAATGGTAGTAGGGTATATAGGGAGAGAGTGTGGCACGGTATTCTGAAATTTGATTTGATTGTGAAAACGATTGCCCAATCAAATCTGGCTTATGGAGTCTAGCTCGTGAGACCAACGAAAACGCAGGTCATCAAAAATTTCTTGCTCGCGAGCACCCATCCCGATTTGGCCAGCTTGTACAATCACGACATGGAGGTCCAAGTCAACGTCGCTGCGGACGGCGGGGACCGCGTCGATGGCGACTTCAAGGGTAAGCAGTGGCACGGGTACACGAACGGCATACAGGTCTGGAAATCTTTTCGCATCCCGTATAGGGCGAATACGGAACCGGAGTACACCGACTCGGAGCTCAATTTTGATTTGGCCGAGCATGCTGAGGGTATCGGCATGACGGGTTGGAACTGGAGGGCCAAGCTGTCGCTGTGGGTGGCCTTCGACTTCGACGCCATATCGGGTCACTCCGACAAGCACCAGAAGAAGATGAGCTCGGAGGAGCTCGAGCAACTGAAGGAGAGGGTGTCCAACATTGAGTGGGTGACGCTCAGGCAATCCACCGGCGGCAAGGGACTGCACGTATACGTGTTCATCGACCCCGTCGCCACGGTGAATCACAACGAGCACGCGGCCCTAGCTCGCGCAATCTTGTCGAAGATGTCGAGTCTCGTCAACTTCGATTTCTCGAGCAAGGTCGACGTCGCGGGCGGAAACATGTGGGTGTGGCACCGAAAGATGGCGATGGCTACTGATGGGCTCAAGCTCCTGAAGGCCGGGAGCACGCTTGATTGCGTACCGTCGAATTGGCGGGACCACGTCAAAGTCATCACCGGGCGGAGGACCAAGAGCCTTCCAAAGTTCATCGAGGAGCAGGACCCCGAGATCGATGACAAGTTCTCGGAGCTCTGCGGCCAGCGCGTGAGGGTGGCCCTGGACGAGGAGCACAAGCGTCTGCTCGAGTGGCTCGACCTCAGGTATCCCGGCGGATCGTGGTGGGACGCAGACCACTGGATGCTCGTGACGCACACGAGCTTGCTCGAGGAGGCGCACGAGGAGCTCTCGATGCGCGGGCCCTTCAAGACCGTGGCGACGGGCCGCGACAAGGGCCACGACGTCAACTGCTACGCCTTCCCGATGAGGCAGGGGGCATGGGCAGTCAGGAGGTACAGTCCGGGCTGCCAGGAGCACGCGCTCTGGCAGCAGGACGGGGCCGGGTGGACTCGCTGCTTTCTCAATCGACCGCCCGACCTCGCGGCGGCCTGCCGGATGCACGAGGGCATAGAGGACCCCTCGGGCGGCTACTGGTTCCAGCAGTCCGAGCAGGCCATGAAGGCGGCGCTGCTCCTCGGGGCGGACCTCGCGCTGCCTAACTGGATGCTCAATCGCAAGTGCAGATTGAAGGAGCACAAGAGCGGTCGACTGCACGTCGAGATGACGCACGAGAGCGAGGACAGGCCGATGGACGGCTGGCTCGCGAATCGCAACAAGTGGTCTCGACTCTTCGAGGTCAAGATGTCGGAGCCCACCGAGCCGGAGATCGTGCTGTACGACGACGAGGTCCGCCACCTGATTACCGAGTCCGGCGAGGACCTCGGCTGGTCGATCAATTCTGACGGGAGCTGGCACAACGAGCCGTTGCAACACGTGAAGGCGTACCTGCTCTCGCGGGGTCACAACGGGCAGGACGCGCAGAACATTCTCGGCTCCTCCGTGGCCCGGTGCTGGCGAATCGTGAACTTTCCCTTCGAGTCCGAGTACCCGAAGGACAGGCAGTGGAATCGCGGGGCGGCGCAGCTCAGGTTCAAGCCGACCGTCAGTAGGGACTCCCTGAAGTACGACACGTGGCTGAAGCTCCTGAGGCACATCGGGAGCGGACTGGACGACGCGGTGAAGCTCAACGCCTGGGCTCGGGCGAACGACGTGCTCACGGGAGCCGACTACCTGAAGTGCTGGATTTCGAGCCTCTTCAAATTTCCGAAGGAGCCGCTACCGTACCTGTTCCTCTACGGGCCGCAGAACAGCGGAAAGTCGATCTTCCACGAGGCGATTAACCTCCTCATGACGAACGGGGTCGTGAGGGCCGACAACGCCCTGGCTTCGCAGAGCAACTTCAACGGGGAGCTGGAGCACGCGATCCTCGCGGTGATCGAGGAGACCGACATGAGGAAGAACGCGGTGGCCTACAACCGCATCAAGGACTGGGTGACTTCGATTCAGCTCCCGATCCACAAGAAGCAGAGGCAGCCGTACCTCGTCCCAAACACGCTGCACTTCGTCCAGACTGCAAACAGCCACCTGGCGGTCCCGGTGTTTCAGGGGGACACCAGGATCACCATGTGCTACGTGCCCGAGCTAAAGGAGATCATTCCGAAGCGGACTCTGGTCCCGCTCCTCGAAGCCGAGGCGCCAGACTTCCTTGCCGAGGTCCTCGGGCTCGAGCTCCCGATCGCCCACGACAGGCTCAACATCCCCGTCATCACAACCGAGGACAAGCTGGCGGCCGAGAGGGGAAATCAGACGTACCTCGAGATGTTCATAGAGGAAAACTGCCACGCGGTCTTCGGGAAGATGATCCAGTTCTCCGAGTTCTACGACCGCTTCAAGGAGTGGCTCGATCCGAACTACGTGAAGGAGTGGACCAAGATCAGGGTCGGCAAGGAGATCCCGCCCAAGTTTCCGAAGGGCCGCCTCCCGGCGACCGGCCAATTCTGGATCGGGAACATCAGCTGGACCCAGGAGAAGCCAGAGGCCTTCAGGCTGGTTCTCAAGGACGGGAGACTCGTGCAATGCGGCATCTGAGGCAAGAGGAGCTCGAGCAGCTCTGCGAGCTCGCGAGGGTCAACGAGTTCACCGACGTCCTAGATTTCATCGGCCACCTAGACCGAATGAGGCGGCGGCACCCGAACTGGTCCAGCGAGTTCTTGGTCCGCCTATATGATCGCATGCCTCGCTGCATCATCTGCGAGAAGTTGATCGACGTCGGCAAGGAGCGCCGAATCTATAGGTACGGAGACAAGCTGGTGTCCAGGATAGAGGGCGAACTGCTGATCGCGATGCGGGGCGGCGAGGGTGACTGCGCCCACGTCTGCCCCTCCTGCTGGCACCCGAACCTGGAGCAGTATACTGATTGACTGTGGAGGCCGTATGAAGATCGGTGACACAATCGGAACTTTCAACGGTGTGGACTTCGCGGCGACCCTCTGGTCCGACGACCCGGTCGTGGCGACGCTGCCCTTCAAGCTGGTGATCAGAGACAAGCTTTCGGGCCTGGTGATTCAGGCTCCCCCGATCCAGTCGGCGGTCCCGACGGGGAGTGACTACCTCATCACGGCGACGGCCCTGCAGGTCAAGGTGCCGCTGCTCGTCGACCAGGTGACCCTCCTCCTGCTTAACAACGCGAAGCTCATGGAGCAGGACCAGTCGCCACCAATCTCCCTTACTCCCGGAATGCTCTACGCGTTCATGATGGCCACCTCCGGTTCGGCAGTGAGGGAGATCGTTAAGAGCTACCTCTTCCCGGTGACGCTATGACGCTATACGAGGCCTGGTCTCGCGGCTTTAAGTGGGTCGTGTGGCAGGACAGATTGTGGAGGCTCTCAGCCCCTCACGAGGCCGTCGGCAAGTTCTTCCTCTCTCACAATGGATCGTGGAGGCGGAGGGACTGCCTGTATACCGAAATGGTTTCAATGCAGGAGCATTGCGAACCGGTGTCCGGAAAGTGGGTGCAGTCTAGAAGAAGAAAACTCGATGGGAGAAGCGCATGAAGATCGTTGCGTTCGGTCACCGCAAGCTCGTGGGCAAGGACACGGCTGCAAAATTCCTGGTCTCCCACGTCTCGACGACCCGAAAGGGCCTCTCGATCAAGGTTGCGGGCTTTGCCGACAAGTTGAAGTCGGTGTGCTGCGACCTTTACCGATGGTCGGGCCTCATGCCTGGTGAGTTCTACGAGCAGCCAGAGAACGCGCACCTCAAGGGCGTCAAGCTCCCGCTGATTGGCATGAGCCCGAGGGAGATCTGGATCAAGTTTGCCAACAGCATCCGCGATTGGCGCATGGACACCTGGTACCAGTACCTCCTCTCCACGGTCAAGTGCGACCTCCTCGTGGTGAAGGACATGCGGTTCCCGAACGAGGCCGACGGCATCCTCCAGAGGGGTGGCCACGTCTACCGGATTACGCGGGCTGCTGCGCCGATCGAGGACGACGGGGCAGACGATCAGCTCATTGGCTACGACCGCTGGACCGGGACGATCGAAAACGACGGGACGCTCCGTGACCTCCATGAGAAGGTCGTCGAGGTTGCAGAAAGGATCTTCAGATGAGCGACATGCTGGCAATGCTCATGGGCCTCGAGAATAGCGGCGCCGTGCGGGAGGACTACGTCCGAGCGCCGTTTGGTTACCCCGGCGCCAAGGACCGCTCGCTCAAGGAGATCCTGCCGCACCTGCCGTACAGGGTCGGCTACTGCGAGCCATTCGGCGGGACCGGGGCAGTCCTGCTCGCGAGGCATGAATCCAAGCTCGAGGTCTTCAACGATCGGTACGCGGGAGTGGTCGCTTTCTACCGATGCGTCCGCGACCCCGCGAAAATCCACCAGCTCGTGGACCGCCTCCAGCTCATCCTCCACTCGAGGGAGGAGTTCATCTGGTGCCGCGAGACGTGGGAGAACTGCGAGGACGACGTCGAGCGAGCGGCCCGCTGGTACTACATGACCGCCGTGAGCTTCGGGCAGCAGGGTCGCCACTTCGGGCGGTCCGTGAGGACGCTCTCGCAAATCGGCCCGAAGCTCGTGAGGAACCTCGAGCTCTTCGCCGGCGTCCACAATCGCATGAAGTGCGTCCAGGTTGAGAACCTCGACTGGAGGCACTGCCTCAAGGACTTCGATTGCGAGGACATGGTATGGTACATGGACCCGACCTACTACGAGTACTCGAAGGGCATGTACATGCACGAGATGACCAAGGCAGACCACAAGGAGATGCTCGAGAGGATTCAATACCTGAGGGGGTTCGTGGCCCTCAGCGGCTACGACAACGAGCTCTATAACTCATACCCATGGGATGAGAAGTACGAGTGGAGGGTCCACAACTCTGCCCTCGGGCTCGCCTTCACCGACACGAACAACCTCGCCGGCAAGGAGCGCGAGCTCACTCGCGGGTACTCCACCGAGGTCCTCTGGATCAAGAAGAATCACTCATGAACTGCCGGGGCTGAGCGCGAGAGCTCGATCCGAAGAACGAGGAAACCGTGTCAGATGGGTGCCCATGCAACAGTCCTCGCGGAATAAATTACGGGCTCGTGCCGAAGCACACTTGCACTTGCCAGGAGTGCGACCCGGAGAAGACCGGTTCAGGGAGGAGGCCAGAATCGTGGAGAGGCAGACCGCCCCTGCTCTAATGAGCGACGAGAGGCTGTCTGCTGCGATCCTAGATGACGGGACAAATGTCCTTGACCTTATTGCAGAGTGTAAGAGGAGACACACAGACAATGGGACCAATCAGAGGCAGCAAGGAGTACGCGGAGCAGGTCGAAACGATCGTGACCGGGATCGGCGAAATTCAGGACCTCACTAACTCTGAGCTCGAGGCGCTATTATTCGTGTACGTCCAGGACGAGTCCTACAGTCGCGGTGCGATCGTGGAAGCCGAGAAGGAACTCAGGCGCAGGATGAGGACAGTTCGCTACTACGCTGAGGACGTGCCGCTCCACAATCCAGAGCCGGGCGAATTTAGGTGGACCTTCACCTTTCCGCTGCACGGAGGCAAGGTGCTCGAGGTCGTGGTGGGTCGCAAGGGTCATAATGCGATCAAGGAAATCTTCGAGCAGGAGCTCCGGGATAACGAGGAATCCGATCCGGGAGTATGACAATGGCGACTCGCAAAGAGATTGAGGAGGTCCTTGTCCAAGGCACATTTCTCGTCCTCGGCATAGAGGACGAGGTATTCCAACTGCTGCTCCAGATCAGGGACGTCACTCAGAGAGACGAGCCCGAGAAGGAGATCTCACTCGGCGCCATCCTGAACGGCCTCGTGAAGGTCGCGGGTGGCGACTACCTCAAGCGATCGGAGTCGCAGTGATACACCTGAATGGTAACGTGCTCTGCGCAGTGGACACGGAGACGACCGGCGATAGGGTCGGTCATCACGACGTGATCCAGATTTGTGTCCTCGCCTTGAACTGTGACATTCGACCGGATCTGAAGGTGGTGCCCTTCTACACTTACCTCAAGCCGAGGCGGCCCGAGAATTGCCTCCACGAGGAGGATCTGAAGATCGGGCGAGCTAAGTTGTGCGAGGCCCAGTTAAACGGCCTCGATCCGGACCGCGCGGCAGACCTTTTCGACGAGTGGTTCGAGAAGCTGGGATTGGCTCCCGGCAAGCGCATCTCGCCGCTCGCTCAGAACTGGCCCTTCGACAGGGGCTTCCTGATCGACTGGCTCGGCCACGAGAATTTCGAGCACTACTTCGATGCGAGGTTCCGCGACACGATGGCGGTCGCCTCCTTCGAGAATGACATAGCCGCCTTTCGGGTGGAGCCGTACCCGTACCAGAAGGTGAAGCTCCAGTATCTGGCCTCCACCCTCCGGGTGGAGGCCAACGGAAAGGCGCACGACGCGCTGCGCGATTGCCTCACGGTCGCGGAGGTATACAGGCGAATGATCCACAATTCCTAACCGCAGGAGAGTGACATGATTCTACAAGTAGAAGAGCTCGAGAGGCGAGACTGCCCGTCTGCAATTCCGCTCGTCACGATCACCGACGAGGGTCGAGGGCACCTGGACGTACAGTGCTTCAAGCGGGCAGGCATCATCTCAATCGACGTAGAAATCCGCGGAGGCTCGCACGCCGGCGAGGTGGTCGTCACCGACGATCGCGGGGACCACGCCTTCGTCGGAATCGACAGCGTGACCGTGGAGACGGCTGACGGCGACAACTCCATCTACATCCACGACGTCAACCTCAAGTACCTCTCTGTCCTCACCGGGCAAGGATACGATCGGGTGACGCTCAGGGACGTCGCGATCTCGAAGTACTGCGACCTCACGGACCTCGGTTTCAGGAGGCCTGGTTCCGGAACCCACGTCTCAATCGACGACTGCGCCTTCATGGGCGCCTTCTACCAGACCTCGATCGGCGATGCTGTGGTCGACGTGCAGCGCTCCGGTGATGGTGGACGGACGACCTTTACGCGATCCACACCGGCATTTAGCAGTTTCCGAGACGACGAGGTCGTGAACCTCGGAGTCGGGAGCGGCTCGAGCAATCAGGTCGCATTCAGCAATCGCCCGAGATACGATGGGGTGGAGGTGAATGTCGTCAACGCGATCAACGGCGAGCCACCACCGCCCCGAGGGCATCATTGAGATGATCAAGCAGCCAAACGCCTGGAGCTGCCTGCCCACCGCGGCGAGCATCTTGACTGGGATACCATTCGACGACATCGTGAAGCGGATCGGGCACGACGGCTCCAGGGTCGTCGCGCCCGAGAAGCCCGACCCGTGGTGCAGGGAGGCATTCGAGCCGTGCGAGCTCACGAAGGCACTCCTGTACCACGGCTGGACGACCACCCACTTCCACGCCCTCCTCGAGAGGTCGCGGTACCCAACGATCGAGGAGTGGGTCTTCCTGCTCGACGGGTACGGCTGGCCGGTGATCATCACTGTGGAGAAGCCGATGGGCATGCACGCAATTGCCTGGAGGCCGCAGAGCGGTGAGCTGATCGATCCGCTCCACGGCCTCCCAATCACCTTTCCGGTCGAATTCCCCATCTACGACTTCCTGGCCCTGATCAACTTGACAGGGCATCGACGTACTTGGATATGAGGTGGTGCTCGACCGCCGTCATCACCGTCCTCGGCAGTCCGCGCAGCAGTTGGGAGCACACTCGCTTGAGCCTGCCCCACAGGCTCCGCGGACCGAGCTCCGGCAACCACACCTCCTCGCCCACGTGCCGATAGAGCCAGTCGAACGGGGCGTGGCACACCGGGTCGAGGTCGTTGATGACGCGGTATACCCTGTGCTGGTACGAGTCCGCGAACTGCCGATCCCCGACCTTCGGGCACCCGAACAGGTAGAGCGGCTTCGACAGCACCGGGACGGAGCAGGAGGCGAGCACGGCTACCGCCGCGCCGAGGCTGTGTCCAGTGATCGCGACGTTGCCCCGCTGGAGGTACGGCGAGAGCTCGGCATACAGGCTGATCAGGACTCGGGAGAAGCCCACGTGGACCCTGCCGAAGTAGGGCGGAATAGACGCCAGGTAGAACTGGCCGTCGTCGATCCAGTCCCGGATCGAGGCGCTCCCCCGAAAGGCCACGATCGTCTCAGCCTCTGACTCGGCGACCAGCGCGCCGTGGCCAGCCATGCTGATTACGCGAGCTTGCTCGACGCTGAGGTCCTTGACCACCTTCTCAGAATCCGCCCAGTAGGCAAGATCACAGGCCCTCGCCATCCTCTCGGCGATACTCACATCGAACATCGATCACCTCCACCTGAACTTGATTGAGGCGAGCATCGCGATTAGGAATACGGCAAAGGACCACGGATTGAGGAAGGCGCACAGGATGACGATCGGGATGGCGAGGAGGTCCGCCATTATCCGAGACCTCCTCAGCATTCTATCAAGACGCCGCTCCTCAGCCAGCCGTGATAGCCGGCGGTCAAAATCGAGGGATTTGCGGTAACGAGGGGCGGCGCGCCCTCCCTGGTCCATCCGTCGCCTCCGCTGTTGCTTGGTCCGTCTATCATCCACGTCACACCGTCCGGTAAGATAACGCTCAGGCACCGACCGTCGGGACCCTTCCTCCAGTACCAGTCGCTGTACCACATCGCTCCGGGAGGCGCGTGCGGGACGCCTGGCAAGTCCCACCTGATGCAAACGGACGAGCCATCCGGCATCCTGTACCACTGCTCGTAGAACAGCTGCCACTCGTCCCGGTCCTCGAACGGCCGACCGCAAGCCTCGCAACTCCTGGGCCACCTCGGGTCGTCCCTCGGGTACTCGGGACGTTCGGGGGAAATGCAGCCGTCGGCGCCAGTAAGGATTTTGCAATCCCCGATGCGGATCATCGCGTTGTGGTATCGGCGACCTCCGCAGTCACCGCTCGCGTATCGGCGGAGCCACTGCGGTCCGGTCGCCATCGGCTCAATCATGAAGCATTTGACTTCCATCACTTCTTCCAGAGTCGCCAGGGAAGAGGATCGCTAAGGACCCCATCGCCGCCCGGCGCGAGCCCCATTGCGTAAATTCCGGTACCCGCCTTCTCGTGGCACTCGGCGCAGGTTGTCGTCAACCCTTCGTAGCCAGGTGGCCTCGCTCCGGCGTCTGAGTACACTATTCCGGAGGTCCACTTCCCGCCCACCTTCTCTCGCTTCCTGTGCTCGAAGACCACGCCGTTGTACGAGAGAACGTCGTCGAACCTGCTGCCGTCGGCGTATCGCCTCCTTAGCGCGAGCTCCTCCTGCTCGTATTCCCTCCCCTCGTGCTTGAAGGTGACCGCGACCTTGCCCACGAACTCCTCGGGAGCTCGCGGGAGCGACCTGTACTTATCGCTCGTCACGCCGGCGACCCCGTCCATGCCCCCGGACTGTTGCCACTTTCTGTCGACCTCCTTGATCGGGACCCTCCGAATCGCGGGGGCGTTGGACCGGTCGTGGGAGACCGCCTGAGTGAACTCTGCGGACTGGTACTTCTCGGCGCCTTTGGGAAGCATCAATTGACTCCAACTCTTTCGCTCTCCGACGGCTGGCGCTTTTACCGCCTTGTCGATTCCGGAAGCTACCGACTGCATCGCCGTGCTCGCCAGGGATCGCCTGGCAGAGGTCCACTCGCGGTCCGACTCGATCAGGGCATCGAGGTAGGATACGATCGCGACCTTCAGCTTGGGGAGAGGATCGTAGTAGCCGTCGACCAACTTCCTGAACTCGCCGATTGACTTCGTCCAATCGTCCTGGAGGATCCTCGCGGCCGCCCCCCAGCACTGCCGAGAGATTGCCATCGCCTTCTCAGCCTTGCCCTCCGCAGTTTCCGCTGCGTAGGCTTCCGCGATCTTTCGGTCAAGGTAGGACATGCCACCTTCAGCTGGTGGCATCGGCTTGGGGCACGGCGGCTTCGACTTTCCGGCGTTGATGAAGTCCATCAGCTGCGGAATCGTCATTGCCTTGAGCTGGTCCGCGGTCAGTCCAGTGCCTCCGAGCGTCTGCGTCGAGCCGTCACTGAATGTCGCGGTCACGCTCGTGAGGGTCGCGGTCCCTGGAGTAGGTCCAGGAGGAGGCGGGGGCGCGGGCTGTGGAGTAACGGTCATCCAGAAGACGCTCACCACGTTCTTGAAGGTCCCGTAGCCAATCCACCTGTAGCCCTGGTCGCCCCAGTCCTTGCTCCATTGATTGCGCACTAAGAAGGCCCCAGCTTTGCCCTTGCTGTCGTCCCAGGCGACCATCGTAATCTCGTGGTCGACGTTGGTGCCGATGTCCTCGCAGACGTCGCCAGAACCATCGAAGCATCCGTCGCTCGCGTCGAGCGCGATGCTCAGCGGTCCGTATTGCATCATGGCGGCCTTGATCTCGGCCGGGGTCGCTGCGCGGTCGCTTTGGTCGCTGGTAGCATAGCCCCAGTCCGCGATCTTCCACATCTTGGCCCCGGAGGGGAGGCGGCACTGACCGGCGCTCGCGGTGTAGGCCGGGTAGTCGCTCGCGGACTTTCCGCTGTCGTCCACGTACCTGTCCGCAGGAAAGCCGGTCTTCTTCATCCAGTCTGCGACCTGCTCGCCGTTTCCGCCGTTGCACCCGCCATCGTAAGCCCCGCAGTCGAGGCCGTACTGCGTGGATATGTGGAAGCTCCCGTCGGCCTTCTGGTAGCCAGCCTTGATGAACGCCATCGTGCACAGGTCGGAGGTCGAGACGCCGAAGCAGTCGCCGCACTGCCCCTGGTCGTCGACTGGCGGCACCCAGCCCATGTCGCGACAGTCGAATTTCGCTGGCGGCGTCGCATTCTTGACGAAGTAGTGCATCCTGAAGCCGTGCCGCTTGAACGCCTCAGCGTGCAGCTTGGCCCGGACCTCGGCGGACGGCTGCTTGTAGCCCTTTCCTCGCTTGGTCGGGCTCGCTGGATCGGCGAGGACGAAGCTGGAGGCGATGGCCACTATCGTCAGGACGGACAGAAATTTACGAATCACGGTTGTCTCCTTAATCTTTGCCGTCGCCGATCTCAATCTTTGGCGGCGGCTTGACGGCGAAGAAGAGGTACGCACCGACCGCGAGCTGCGCAAACTCGATCGCGTTCCTTGCGAGCTCGCTTGCCTGGGTCGGCGCGAACCACTGGTACTTCGCATTGAGGGTTAGGAAGATGGCCCCCGCGAGGACCATCAGTCGGTTCCAGTCGATCATCGAATCTCCTCGAACTGAGGGATATATTTCCTACCGTCAGCTTCCGCAAGCTGCGGCTGGTGCGACGACGTTAGTGGGCACGTACCCCCGGTTCCTCGGCAAGACGGCCGGTTGGTAAGTGTAGTTGCCGATCGAGTAATTCACCGAGGGGATGATTCTCGGAGCCTGGTAGTAGCTGACCGTCGGAGCCTGGTAGTAGCTGACCGTCGGAGCCTGGTAGTAGCTGACCACCGGGACAGAGTAGCTGATCGTCGGAGCCTGGTAGTAGCTGACCGTTGGAGCCTGGTAGTAGCTAACCACCGGGACAGAGTAGCTGATCGTCGGGACCGAGTAGCTCAAGATCCGCGCCGAAGGCGTTGACTGAGCTTGCTGTCCGCACTGACAGTTCTGGCAGGTGCAGGCGCCCTGGACTGCAGCGCAGGCGCACTGGGCAAATGACGGAAGGGCGGTGACGAGCAGGAGCAGAATCGAGAGCAGAATCTTCATCACAGTTCCTTTCACCCTGCAAGATGCGGAGCGATGAACGCGCCGATCTCTTCCTCGGACGATTCGTTGATCGTAGCAATCACACCGTCAACAGCACTCATCACATGCTGGCGAGCGTAGCCCTGGCTGATCAGGTGACTACGCAGTGAGAGTCGAAGTAGGATGTACCCCTCTCCACCACCCGCCATCGACTTCAGGCTCGATGGCGTGGGCGGCTTTGGGCAGACGTTTGGCAGCACGCCCATCAGGGTCTGAATGACCGCTTGAATGATCGTGAGGATGCTGATGGGGTCAAACCCCAATTTGCTCAGGCGAGCGTGGAACGTGTCCACAGACGCTGCATACGTAATCACTTCTTGTCCTCCACTTGGCACTCGTTGCAGAATGGTACAGACACCAGCGTCTGCAGCAGATTGCAACTCCAGGTCACTATAATCTTACCGCATGGCAAGGACTTGACCTCCTTGCAGCGGTGTCTGCACTCGCAGAATGCCGGGCGGAATAGTCGCGGATTCTCCTGGTCACGAACATAATTTGCTAGCACGAATGGAACTTGCTCATCGGGCTTAAATAGCACGCTTCCGGTAGGTAGTGTAATCATGGTGGAAAGTGCTTCCTTATGGTGCTCGCAAGATCCGCGATATTAAAAGTCTCTGAATCGACCTCGCCACCGTAATTCCAGCGTAATTCTGGGTCGGTCTGTTCAACGCACTGCCTTAACTTTTGTGCGGTAACAGAACCTATGGGGGTATTCACAGGCGGGATAGCTGGATCTTGAACTGGGCCATTAGTTACTTGATCAACAATTGACAGATCTGTAAAAAACACCGTTTGGCAAGTAATTCCAGCAGTTGCAATCTTGACTTGAGCTGCCTCAATATCCCAAATTCGCATTCCGGATTGCATGAACACGGTCTCCGACAAACTGGCTTGCAAATTATAGGTAGTTCCACTCTTTGTGTAGAGTTCCCAGTATGGCAGATACATATTAAATCCGAGGCTAGTACCAGTATTGGGAACGATACCACTATCTGGAAGAGTATAGCTCAAATCGGCCACACTTTGTCTCACGAACACCAAATTCAAAACGTCGCCATTAAGGACGCCCTGAATTTGCCGCCGGTCGCCATACTGCGGATCGTGATATTGCGCGGGAATTGTCACTGGCATCAGAGCCTTCAAAAAGTGTCCAGCAATACCGGGGGCCGTTGCAGAAAATGACGCGTACTGACCCAGTGTAGCAGAGGGACCAAAATTCCAATACCTTGGATCATTGATAAATTGCGGTCGCGACTGTTTGATTTGTGAACCGTAAAAACTGCTTAATGTGTTCAAGCTCGAGAGGTAGGGATAATATATATACTTTACAATGCCGTCGGGGGTCAAGCACACAAATTGTATATTGAGATCGTGGAATTCTTCCTGTAGCTCATTTGCCAAAACGAGATACCTATAATCAAAAGAGATGTGCCTCTTGATATGGTTCTCATACGTTTGCCGCGACGGAAAAGTCGTGACCACACTGTTGTCAAAAATGCCGACTGGAAAAGTGAGAGTTGGACCTGGATGACTGTGCGGGGATAACCCTAGACTAGGATCTCCCAAATTGTACTCGAAAGTCAAAATTGTCGTCTCAATTGTTAAAAAGTGACCGCCACTGGATTCTCGCATATTGACGTAAAATACGGAGATCGACGCGCCCCCACTTATGGGCAATTCGACGGATACGTAAATGCCAGATGGGATAACTTCACCCGCTGAGTACGGAGGCGGTCCAAGTGTCGGTGCGGTGGCGATGATATTTCCGCTCGCGTCATACAGCGATTGCCCAGGAGCCAAGTAGTAATAGGTCCAATACTGGCGAGTCCCCGCTGCGCACTCCGTATTAGTGGTTGCTAAATCGACGCAGATGATCCTCACTGTTTTTGGCAATTGGAGGACGGTCCCCGATTGACCATACTTCTTGGGTCCGGGGAGCTGCTGTCGCCAATCTGGGACACTGGCTGAAAGTGGCTGTGACTGCTTGAACTTTGTATTCCCGTACTCGCAATTCAAAACATTTTGACCATCAGGCCAAGTCTTAGACACATACTGAGCAGATCCCAATAGCTCAGTAACACTGAAATAAATATCGGGAGACGGCGTCTGGGGGAAACTGTCGGTGTCCGTATCGTTGTAGAGCTGCGAGTAGACTTTGTCAAAATCAGGGAGGGTCAATCCGCCGTCCGCCCAGAACACCCAGATGTTTGGAGCCTTGATACCAGTCTCATCAAGATTGTTGATGACATCCTCAGTCAACGGAACTTTCTGCACGAGGGATCTCGTATAAATCACATCGAGACCGAGCTGATCATTACTCTTCATCAATTACTCCCCCAAACAGGAACTTGAATCTGGTACTCGTTAGCGTGCTGATCGTAGATCATCAAAGCCTGAGTGCCGTTCGGAATCTTGCTCCTGGTATTGATCTGCCTTTGCCGAGCAGTGCGTCGCGTACCGTCCATGAGAATCACATTGTAGATCGGAGAGACTTCGTTAGGACCGAGGCTCGGATCGAAGATCGGATCAATTACAGTTACGAGCATCCCTCCCGAGCCGGGGGCATCAGCGCTAGTTGAGAGCACGGTTGTGCCGGTCACCGTCTTCGGGAGGATCTGGTCTGATCGCACGCGCCTCCCTCCCCAGTTCACGTAGGTCGGCAGGTCCGTCGATAGGGGGACGTCCGCCGGTAGCGAGATCGCGTCGGGCAACTGCCCGGTCGTGTAATCGACCTCCCCGAACCCGCTCGTCGGGTCAGGTGGAATCGCGTCGCCGGAATCGGACGGCTTGATGTCGCCATAGTCCTTCGGCCTCAGTTGTACGGTGTTGTCGGATAAGGCGGAGTTTTGGTCAATCGTGAAGGCCTGACCGGTCGGGACGTACTGCCCGATGGGGTTACCGGCATTCCCGCCGTTGATGTCGAGGATCGCGGGGAACAGGAGCTGCGCGCTGATTCCCTGCGGCCACGCGAACGGGTAGATGGTCTCGCTCCCCAGCACCACCGGCACCCAGCACTCCACGTCAATCGAGTTATCCTCCGAGTTGTAGATCGCCTTCTCCACGATCGCCTTGACCGAGCCGGAGGCGACCCATGCCTGCGAGAAGCTCAGGAGGACCGTGTCGCCCGTCTCGACGTTGAGCATCGTGAGGGGGCACTTGAACTTGACCCGCTTGAAGGTGTTGGATAGTCGGATCATCCAGAACGTCGCAGACTTCTGGATGAGCGACTCGATGTTGTAGATGAAGAAGTCGTAGTCCTTCTCGATCCTCCCGTAGCGAGTGAAGTTGTGTCGCAGGACCACCGTGTACACGCGATCTGGATAGGCCAGGTCGGGCGTGTATTTAGCCCTGAACTCGGTCACTAGATTCTCGGTCTCCGTCGTCTCGACGGAGAGGCTCCCCTCCAATACTGAGTCCTCCGTGATAGTGGCGACCGCAGCCGGCTCCCTCGGCAAGTACGTCAGACGGGCAACGTTGCCCTTGATGTCGATCCGGCACCTCGCCTGCCAAGCGATGTCCTCGCAGAGCTGGATCACCTCCGACTGCTTAGCGAGCACGAAGTGGGAGGGGTAGTTGGCGAGGTAGCCGCGGACCGCAGCGAAGCTCCCGGAATCGCAAGTTACGTTACTGTAGGTCTGGAGCAGGAACTGAATCACGTCGGCGGTATTTGGTCCGACGCTCGAGATCAGGGTGACGTACGGCTGGTCCTCCCAGCCCTCGCCGGCAAGCTCTGAGAGGGGTCGAATCAACTGCAGCTGGGAGACGTGGAGCCCGTAGAAGATGCCGTCCTGCACGACGCCAAGCGCGAGGTTCCCGTTCCACTGGTAGAAGGACGATGGCACTGGAACTAGGACTCGAAAGCCCTGTATGGAGCGGAAGGCAGAGACCGCTACGAGGGTCGATGGAAGGATGTTCGCGATGTACTTATTCTGGTAGTTGTCGGCGAGCGTTACCGGAGTCCCGGCTCGGACTATGAGCGGGGAGGTTGCCGGGAGGTGGTAGAACTGCTCGGTGCTCACCCTCGACAGCCAGCTTGGGAGGACGTAGGGAGACGCCTCCAGGATTCCGGAGGACTGAACGTCGAGTCCAGTGACGAAGTACTTGCTCTTCAGGAAGGGGAGGATGGGCTCCACAGCGCTCTCGGCTTGGGCGAGCTCTGTCTTCTTGAGGTTCTGGAGCTTCAGGAGTAGCGCGAATTCCTCCTGCGAGATCTTCTCATCCGCCTTCGCCTGGATGTCCGGCGGCAGGGTGAGGTTCGACACCACGTCATTGAAGTACCCCATGTTGTTGAAGATGGCATCCTGCACATCCTTGGCGTCGGCCTCCGTACTCGCCTCCGGGAGCAGGTCAATGAGCGACTGAATGTTCTTGCGCATCTCCTTGATCTGGTCACCCTGGTCGTCCTTGCCCTGGGCCTGCTCGATGATTTTTTCCCGCTCGCCATCGGTGTGCTCCTGAGCTCCCGCGAGCTGGGACCAGGTGAACATGTTGAGGTCGCTGTCGGCGGGTGGAGCCTGCGGCTTGTCCCCCGCCTCCTTGCCACTGGGCTGCTGCCGCTCCACCAGCTCGATAATGCACTCCGTCCCCTGCTGCTCCGTGACCTTCGTGATGTAGCCATTTCCCAAGAGCAGGTAGAGACCCTTGAGATTGATCGTCGGATCGGCGATCCAGAAGGCGTCGGGGCGAGAGAGTTGGGTCGAGTCCTGACTGTCCTGTCGAGGCCCGAGCTTGACGTCAGTGTACCTCGCCCCGTGGCTCGCGATGCTGAAGGTTCGCCCGGTCATCGTCCCGCGAAATATGAGGCCCTCCACGATGACCGATATGGTCCCACCCTGCGGAAAGAGGTATCCATTACCAACGTCGATAGTTCCGCGGATGAGCTTCTGCTGTAAGAATAGGGCGTCCTGCATTGAGTGCAGAGTCTCCACAGCAGTGTAGTAAGTTGAGATCAGGGCGAAGAGCTTGGTCCTGACTTCCCCGATGACCTTGTAGGCGTACTCCCTATTGTCGGCCTCGATTGCGAGGACCTGCTTCTCGACCGCGATGTCAGTGAGCCGCTGCGTGATCGGCAGGAGGTTCTCGACGAGCTGCTGTCGGTACCCCTGCTGAGCCTGGAGCGTGCTCAGGACGTCCTGTTGATCCTGCGCGGTCTCGGCCTCGGCCACGAGCTCCTTCAGCTGCTGGAGATTGCGATCCAGGTCCGTGAGCTGCGTCGCGTAGTCCTCGCGCTGCTGCTTGAGCTCGTCCTCCTCCAGGATCAGGTTAATGTAGTCCTCTTTGATGAGGTCCGGAGCTCTGGAAATCTGACTGGCGATCTGCATGACGGTCTGGTAGTACGAGTACGTGACTGCGTACCTTGCGAGCCTCTGCTGAAGGATGCTAATCTTGAGGTCCAGCGTCGGGTCCGGATAACCGAACTCTACCCCGGTGAAGCCGACCACCGTCTCCGCATATTTGGTCGCCGGGACGTTGACCACGCTCCCGAAGGCGAGGGGCCACGTCTTGCCGACTAAGTCTGCGGGCACGTACGGGAGTTGGCCCTGCTCCGGGGTGAAGCCGACCTCTTGCGATAGGTATTTGGACAGTACGTCGAAGGAGAAAGTTCGCTCGCCCTCGTTCCAAACGATCGGCGACGACACCCAGCCAACCATCAGCACGAACGCGTCGCTGAGGGACATGCCGGCGAAGTACTGAAAGATCGTGACGGGTCGTCGGTGCACGTCGAATTCACCGAGGAGCGCTTGGATCGAGCTGTCCGAATCATCGAGCACAACGCTCACGCTTGCGGTACTCCCGCGATTCTCGAGCTTGATCACCTCGTCCAAGTTGCTGATGCTGATCACCTTGCCGGGTATCCCGGCGATTGACCTGTCTGCATAAGACTGCGTATTGCCATCGGTCCAGGACACCTGGATGATGTTAATTGGCTCGGTGCCGGTTCGCTCAGCAATCTCGGCTATTGCTGCCGAGGTCAAGCTCCTCATGCCTCACACCTTGAATACGTCACTCAGATCACGGAGGGTAGCAACGCACCACCAGACTCCAATTAGGGCGAGGGCGACCAACCCGGCGATCAGTAGAAATACGGCCCCGCAAATCGGGAGCCAGATCGCTCCGACGATGAGTATGGAAATCGCTAGGACACCTGTCTGTCTCACGGGAATTTTACCCCCTCGAACTCGAGCGTAAAATCATTGACTTCACAAACGCCGATTGCCTCGAAGCTCGCTGGAGCATTAACTATGTTGCCGACCCAGACCTGGCCGCTGTGGTCCGTCAGCCTGATCCTCGAGGCGTAGTAGCTGTTGATGAACTCGATTAACTCAAGGCTCTTCATTCTCGTGAGCTCAAGCTTGAACGTCAACCTCTGCCTCGAGCTGCTCTTCACATAGGTGTACACGACGTTCGAGATCGACCGCCTCAAGTTCAGCTTTACCTGCTGCCTGTAAGAGTCGCCGAGCTTCGGGCTCGGTAACACCGTGACCGTCTGCACGATCTCGTGAGGGGCCTGGAGGACGATCATGCTAGCGCTCCCTCAAAGTTGATTTTCCCCTCCCACTGGCAGTCCACGCCCTTCTGAACGATCTCGCTCTCCGGGGCGATGACATAGCCTCGCCACTGGCGGCTCTCGAAATCAAGGAGTCCCATCTCGGTCCCGAGGGAGTCTAGGAAGAATGCTTGTAGGAGCTGCGCATCCGAGATTGACAGTCCCGCAATCGTGTAGTTCAGCCTCCTGAATTTGGACCACGCTGGATCTCGGTACGCGATTAAGTCACCTCCCCTCGATTGCCTGAGCACCCTCTTCTGGTGGACCTCGTCCACGTTCCCAAATTCAGGAGCCCTGATCGTCAGGCTCACCGAGGGGCTAACGTAGGGCCACGTGAGCGTAATGGTCTTCGAGTGGGATAATACTGGTGCGGAGAGCGGAGGCGCAGTGATGCCCGCAATCGTTACAGACCCCTCGGCGGGGAGGTACAGCCTCTTTAATGGCGTGCTCATACACAGCAGCTCCCGCTTCCAGTTAGCTCATATCCGACGGCTGACTGCTTGAAGCCGATCGTATCGGTCAGCGACAGGTTTCGGTCGAGGACGGCAAGGACCGTCTGACCCAAGTTGATGGTGCTTGCCGAAGGCGCCCCAGCACTCCCGGCGGCTAGATCGATAAAGCTCAACGCGTCGACCACCTGCTGGTACAATCTCGTTCCACCATCCAAAGCGTACGCGAAAGAGATCGTCTGCGTGAGGACTTCAGAAATTGGGATTAGGACACTCTGCGCAATGCCAATTGGATCGATCACCGTCAGATTGTAAGTCCCGACTAAAGTCGCCACATCCCTGATCGTCAGGGCTTGCTGGTCGACGCGAAAGTTTGAATCTAGGCTATGGGTCACGATCAGCTCGCTCTCGATCGCCTCGTTGTGCAAACTCGGATTGAGGGCAGATTGAGTGAACTGAATCGTGTCGACCAGGACAATCTTATTACCTTCAAGGGCCAGTTGTCCAAAAGCGATCGCGTCAACCATCGCCTCTCGGAAGATGTTGGTCCTCGCGAGCGCATCGCTGAAGCTGATCGTGTGAAGGACAGATAAATTCTTTGCATTGTTGACGACGGCGTCAAAAAGAGCAATAGTCTGAGAGAGTACGTATTGATCCTTGATGATTACCGCGATCGCGTCCGTGAAGATTACCGTGTCAGTGAAGCTCGCATTAAAAATCGAGCCCGCCGGAGAGACGGTATCACTGATGGTAAGCGTATCGGCCTGGATTGGCGGATGATTCGTGACCAGGACGACCTGATCAGAGAAGCTGATCGCGTGCTGCGCCGACTGCCCGTCGATGAGGAAGAATTGGAGCATTAGCCGATGGCCTTTCCGAATACGAGGAAGGTGTCTCCGTTGGCGGGAGCATTCGGCAAGGTCGTGCCGATCGTGAACTTCACCTTATTGTTGCCACTGTAGTTATACGTCGTAATGCCGACTGTGAGTCCGGCATTTGTGCCGGTGACGAAGTAGAGCGCCTGCTTTGTGAAGAGGTCCTTATTGGTCGTGATGGAAGTTTCGAACACGGTGGTCGTGGAAGTGAACGTACTCGTGTCTACCGTCGCCTCAATTGCGGAGGTGAACAGATCCTTTAATCTGCTCGCGGCGGTCGCATTCCCTATCAATGCCTCTACGTCAACTTCTAGGAAGCCTGACGAGGTGACGATCATATCGCCCTCGGCTCCACCGAATTGAAACTCCCTCTCAATCGGAGTGGGGGTCGCATTGGCATTGTCCACGCTGTATATATAAATATTGCCCACGGTAAAGCCAGATAAGGTCGTCAGGGCATAAGTCCAGACTCCAGTGTTATAGGTGCTGTTATTCCCCTGCTGATGAGTCATGGCCTGCACAGCAGTCGTCAGAGCTGTCGTCTTGAACGTGTTGCTGCTGAAGTCGTATGACTTCAGCGAGCCGTCACTCTGGAGCTCGAAAATTCGGAGGTTGGTCGTGCCGGTCGTGACCTGATTTCCAGAGAAATCTTTTAGGGATTCCCTGAAGACGATTCGGTCGCCCGTCTGTCGGACGTTGATGCCCTTAAAGCCCATTACAACCTCCCGCCGGAAAGCAGTCCGCGCCCCGGCCTCAAGAGCAATTTTCCTACGTGCACGTAGGGAGTGCCACCATTCGAGTAGTAGGCAATAGTGGCGTCATCGTTGAACACAACGCACTGAGCTTGCGTCGGCCACATGCCAGTGAATCCATCAGCTGTCTTGGTCCCGAATCCAGCACTCCAGGGATAGATGCTCAACGACGGCGCATTCTGATGGGCCACGACCAAGAAATCTCCAGATGGGCTCCACGCAACGGACACGCCGCTACCGGCTGGGAGCGTTGCCGGATTTGAGACCTTGGTGCCAAAGCCAGCGCTCCAGGGATACACGTAGACGAACGGCGTTACGCTGCTCGCGACGGCGATGTAGGCACCATCCGGAGAAAATTTGACCGATACTCCATTGCTCCCTGGCAAGGTTGCAGGATCAGAATACTTGGCACCAAATCCAGCGCTCCACGGATATGCCGTAACGTATGGACTGCTGCCGTGAGCCACGGCGAAATCGGCCCCGCTCGGCGACCAGGCCACTGATAGACAGGCACTGGCTGGGAGCGTTGCCGGATTCGAGAGCTTGCTACCAAATCCAGCGCTCCAGTTGTACACGCTCACATAGGGGCTATTATTGTGCCCAATGGCTATGTAGGCACCATTGGGAGACCAGGCAACAGCATTCCCGTTCCCAGCCGGAAGCGTAGCCGGATCAGAGACCTTGGCTCCGAGAGCGCCGCCACTCCAGGGGTACACGCTAACGAATGGGGAGGTCACGTGGGCGATGGCTACGTACGCACCATCCGGAGACCAGGCAATGGCATTTCCCAACCCTGCCGGCAGCGTGGCTGGATTGGTCGCCCGAGTGCCAAATCCCGTATATATGCTCCACGGATACACGTTGATATAGGGCGAGCTCTTAGAGGCCACGGCGATGTAGCTCTTATCAGGAGAGAAGGCCAGAGCATCCCCCGACTGATTTGGGCCACCAGTCGGGATGGTGGCCGGATCGGCATACAGCTTGAAGTACCGAGGCAATTGCATTAGCAGTTCACCGTGTACGTGATCTTGAGGTTGTCGCCGTTGTTGACGTTCACGGTGCTCGAGAAAGCGGCCGTGCTCCAGAGGACGCCCGTCGTCCCGCCGACGGTATTCACCGTAGTGACGAAGATGCCCTTCAGCGTACCCGATCCAGTGATCGAGATTGTCGCCGCCGTGCCGTTGGTAATGCTCGCGCTGCTCGCCGAGCCGTTGCCCCAGGCGACGCGGTTGCCACTCACGTTCGTGAACTCGTTCCAGCCGCTGTGCGACGACATCGTATCGGTCGCATCGGTGAAGGCCGAGAAGCCGCTATTGTCGACCACCCCGAAGTACCACGTCACTGGCGGCGTGGTATTGTTAAAGAACGTGTTGAGGAGTGAGTTCTTCCCGCCCGTAGTGATTCCATTATCCATCTCATACTCTCCGATCAGGTTTCCATCCCGATCGGTGTGCTCGATTCGAAATCGGCCCTTCAGACGCTTGATCGCATCAAGCATGGAGGGGTTGCCCTCGAGCGTGAAATCGACTCGATCCCCCAAACTTATCTTGCTGTCCACATTAATCCTCCGATCATGTTAGATCCACGTTGCCACGCCTGATCTCGCGACGCAGGGCCGCCGCAATCTGCCGCACGTCAGCCTGGGCATCGCCCGTTGAGTTCATCGTTATGTTGATGTCGCCAACCACTGTGCTGCTGCTACTGCCCGCCTCCAGGGCAAAGCTCCCGGCGGATGGGCTGCTCCTCGGCGTGAAGGCGACTGACGTCCCAAAGTCTAACCCCTCGATCGCGCTGGTCGGCGCGCCGATCGGCTTGAACTGTTTGGACTTCTCGAAGGCGCGCTGGAGCTCGTTCACCTTCTGTATGGCCCTGTCTAGCTCCGCGGCGACGTCCTGGATGCTCCGCTTCTGAAGTTCCCCGGCATCCTGAGCGGCCTGTCCGAGGTTCCGGTACTTCTCTGGGAGGGTGTCGATCACTCGATTGATGTCGCCACCCTGAGATTCGAGGTCCCTCAGCTCCTTGCGAGATTCGAAAATCCCGGAGAGGCTCCGCCTCGCGTTCACGCCAGTCCGCTGCACGTCGGTCGCGATGTCGAATAGTGAGACTCCGCCGATCTGGAACTTGTTGGCGTTCTCCCCCTGTCGCTCAAGGTTGTACTTGGCGAGCGAGTCAACCGCCCTGGCGGCCTGCGCCTTGACGGCATCGAAGTCAGCGACCGTCTTATTCGGGTCCCTCGAGAACTTCTGATTCAGCTCGTTGAGCTTCTTGAACTCCGTCTGGACCTCCGCCCTCAGTCTAGAGAGCTCCGCGCCAAATGGCCCGTGCACTCCGAGGCCGAGGAAGCCGTCACCGAAGCCAAGGAATCCACCGCCGGCGCTCGGTTCGCTCGCGATCCTGAACTCGTCGAGTCTCTTCAACTGCTTGTTGAACTCTTCGGTGTTCGACAAGAAGCCGGAGGCGCTAGTCCTCTGCTTGTCCTGAGCCTCCTTAAAGCGACTCTGCAGCGCGTCGCGAGCCTGCTCCACCCGGAGGGCCTCCTGCTGCAATTGGATCAGGAGTCGCTCGGAGTTGATCGCGTTGTCGTACCTCGCCTTCTGGTTCCTCTGGTACCGCTCCTCAAACTTGAGTCTCAGGTTCTGGTTGTCGAGGACCCTACCACCGATTTCGCTCGATGGGCCAGTCGCCGGCGTGGTGAATACGACGCCCAACTTGGCCGCCTTCTCGCGGAAGCTGAGCTGCTTGTCGAGGAGGTTCTGGAGGAGCTTGTCAATTTCCTCGAGCTTCTTGCGAGCCTCCTCGATCTCGTCATTATTGAAGAGCTTGATCGCCTGGCCCTTGAGCCTTTCGGCAAACTGGACCACCGCGCCGACCTCAGCGATATTGAGGCCGAGTGGTTGAACTCCGCCAGCCGAGCCCACAGTATTGCTGATCCTGTCCTTCAGCTCCTCCTGAAAATTCTTGACCTCGGCCTTGTCCCTGATTCCACGAGCCTCCTTCTGGCTCGCCTTGATCTTCGAAGCCGCGTCGGTCTCGATCTTATTCAAATCCTCCTTGTCGATCGCGAGTTTGCGGTGAAGGTCCTCGAGGCTCTTGATAACGTCCTCGTTGCCCTTCCGCAGTCGGTCAGTGACGGGGTCGTGCTTCTCAAGAGGGTATCCTGGAACTTGCTGAAGACCGACCTCGTGTCGGCGAGGTACTTTAGCACCACCCGGAAGCGGTCCCCGTAGCTCTTCTCAAAGGCGGCCCTCTCCCTGTCGAGATTGCGATTGAACTTCTCGAGCTCCGTCGCCTGGAGCGCCTGCCTCCGCTCGGATGCCGCGGACTCGAGGGAGGTGAGAGCCCGCTCCTTCGGTGTGTCGGCGTTGAGCGTCGTGAGGAGGACGGCCCCGGTTATGATCGCCTGAGCTGCCAGCGCCTTGTACGTGGCGATCAGTCCAAGTAGGCTGGTCCCTAAATTTCTCGCGCTGCCAATTCCAAGAACTAGGTTCGTGGCCAGCAACCCAATGGGCACGTTAGCGGCCGCGGCAGCGGCCCCGGCCGCGAGCGTCGCGATCTTGACGGTCGCAAAGGCCACGCCATAGGCGATCGCCACGTTGATCGCCAACTTCACTACCCCGATCAGCTTCTCGAATAGGCCGACCAATCCGCCAAGCGGCCCCGACACTTTCTCAACGAAGCCGCCGATCAGGTCCAGGGTCGCGACGTTCTTGACCTCCTGAAACGCCCGCTTGATCTTGGTTCCCGCAGTCTCAGCGACGATCTGCTGAGCACTCTCGAACCTCTGCAAGTTCTCCGTGACTTTGGACAGCTGGTCGGAGAAGTCCCCGAAGGCGGGACCCTGCAAATTGGCGGCTCCGCGGAAGGCCTTGAAGTCCTTGACCAGGTCCTGCAATCGGGAGACTCCGCCCTTGTCAATCTCCTTTCCCAGGAGCTGGAGCACGCCGCCGAATCCCAGGAGTCCCACGGCCGACTCGCCGCTGCTAACGCCGATCTCCTTGAACAGCTCCTTCATCTGCTCGGACGGGTTCACGAGCTTGTTGAGGACCGACTGCACGAGGTAGAGGGCGTCAGACGTCTTGACTCCCTTGCTCGTGAGGGCAGACACAGCGGCCGCCACCTCCTCGAACTTGACGCCAACCGCCACCGCGTCAGAGCCGAGCCTGCCGATACCGTGCTGGAGCTGGTCGGCGGACGCACCGCCCTTGTCCACCGTCGTGAAGAGCACCCCCACCGCTCGGTCGACCTCCCCCGCGTGGAGGCCGAATACGCGGAGGCTGTCGCTGAGTAGCTCGATCGACTGCTTCGAGTCGAGCCCGGTCGCGGCCGAGAATTGGAGCCCCTTCCTCAGGAACTCAGTGGCATTGGCCCCGTTCACCAACCTCGATCGCAGGAGCTCCAGCGCGGTGCTAGCGGTATCGACGAGCGGGAGTCCGAACTCATTTGAGAGGGCCCTGAGCTTGGCCGTCCAGTCGGCGGTGCTCAGCGACGCGTCCTGGGTGATGGCCCTCACCTGGCCGACCTTGATGCTGAAGTCCTCGAAGGTCCTGATCGAGGCCGTGAATCCTTGGATGAGCGACCGGAATATGTCCCGGAGAACCAGGGCCTCGAAGAGTCTGAGCACGCCGGCCCAGCTGATCAGGATCAAACCGCCGGCGTTCTTCCCGGCCTGCCCGGTTTCGTCAAAGAGAGTCTTGAGCGTGACCAGGGAGGCCCTCGTCCTCGACTCGTCCGGCGAGAGGTTGGAGATCGGGCTCCTTGGATCTGCGCTGACCTTCGCGACCAGGTCGGTGAACTGCTGGAGGGTCAGCTTCCCAGCGGCGAACCTCCTCAGAATTGATTGGATCGCGGCCTCGTACCTCTGCAGCTTGGCGATGCTCGCGTCCGGAGGAACGGGGAATGCGCTCCGGAGGGTCTGCTCAATCTGCGGGAGCTGCTGCTGCCTCGCTTGCTTCTCGGCGTCGGTGGCCTGGTCTACGAGGGCTCGCTTCTGCTTATCGGCAGCCTTCGACGCGGACTCGTCGATGCCCTCGTAGGCTCGCTTGAGCTGGAGGAGGGCGGCCTGCACCCTCCCCCTCGCCCCAGTCTCAATGTCCACGAAGCCCTGGTTGATCCGGTCGAGGATGGCCTGCACATCCGAGACGCCGAGGCCACTTCCGGCTATCGCTCGGACCAGCGCACCCTGGCCAGCCCTGAGCTGGGCCTGCCTCGCGGTTCCAGCAGCGCCCACGTTGGTCTGATCGAACGAGCCGGAGATCGCGGAGGCCGCTGTCTTGGCATTGAGCAGATCTGCGGCCTCTGCAGCCCGCTTGTACTGGTCGGCGAGGGCCTTCAGATTGTCGCGATTCTGAGTGAACCTCTCGCTAGTCTGCTTGAAGACCGTGTTGACTTTCGCGAGGGTCCGCTCGAAGGTCTTCTCGACCTTGTTACCAAACTCGTCAAAGCCCGTCACCACCGCGAGCTTCAGCTGACCCTTCTGATTAAACTCGACGAACTTGAGGACGAAGTCCTGGATCGCGTTCTGCCCCTGCTGGCAGGCTGCGGCAATTTGCGCAATGCCGGACTTAAAGTCACTGGCATCCAAGGAGGCGGACATGTCGGCCATTTAAATCTCGCTCTCATATTCCGTCGGACTCTGCACGACCTGCTTCCTCTCAGTCTTCTTCACCGTACTACCGACCTCGTATTCGACTTCCCTGATGAACCGGACGACGTCAGGCAGCTTCTTCAATCCGTCCTTCAGAACCTGAAGAAAGGCCAGCCTCCCGAACTCGAAGCTCCGCCACGGGGAGCTCGGCGTCCTCGAGTTAGAGAACGCATCATTGATATTAAAGTACGAGATGTCGATCCTGAACGAGAAATTGTAGGTCGGCTCGACTACGTCCGGAGCAGTGAAGCCCTCGAACTGGCTGGCCCTCTTGCTGGTCGCCGACCCGCCAAGTGTCAGGCTCGCGAAATCGCGACCGCTCCTAAGCGTCTTCAGGACCTTCCCGCCCTCCGGAGGTCGGTAAAACTCGACCCGCGGTCTTCCGACCCGCTCGGTGACCTCTCGCTCTGTCCGTTCGCCACCGGGCCCGAATTCCACGCTCCTGGTCCTGCGCTTCTCCTTGCCCTTCGCGGCCGTCGGCTGCCGCCGCTCAAGGTCGGCCGGATTCAACTCACCCTTGGCCCTCGACGCGGCGCCCAACGCTCCGAGGGTGAACCTCACGTCCTTCTTGACCTTCCTCAACTTCTTGAAGAATTGGCCCTGGACTCTAATGAGCCTCCTCCTCGCTTGCTCGAGCCTGGGACTGGGACCCTTGGCCCTGAGCTTCCTGACCCGCTCGGAGAGCTTGGCGATGCGCTCCTTCAGCTTCACCAAGCTGTTGAACTGACCGATCCCGGAGCCGCCGACGTTGCCGCCCACCGCCTCGCTCAGGACAGTGAAGGCTCCTCGCACGAATCCCGTCCTGAACGGAACCCTCGGCAAGGCGGCCCTCAGGAATGCGCGAGCGGCCTTGCGGTAGATCCCCAGCAGTGCGGTGTTGAAGGCCTTCGAGTAGCCCTTCTGATCGAACGTGAAGGCCGTCAACTTAGCGCTAAATTTCGGCATTTGACCTCTTGGCCCCGGCGAGGGCAATCTGGAACTTGGCGTCCTCGTACTCCCTGACCTGGTTGTAGGCGATGAGCTTCGCCTGCGTCCACACGTCGGTCTCGTCCCAGGAGTCGCCCACTCCGGGCGGCCTCAACTGGAAGCGCTCGCAGGAGCGCCAGATGCAGTAGAGCTCGGATCGGCCGCCTGGGATGACCGGGCTTCCGCCTCCCGCTCCCCAGCTAAAAAACGGTTGCGGGCCTCCTCAATTTTGTCGTCGCTCAGGCAGTTCGCCTCAGCCACGCCACCGGCAATGATGTTGATCTCGGTCTCCGAGAAGCCGGACCCCTTTAGCTCCTGTTCGTAGAGCAGCCAGGTGGAGGGGTCCCCGATCTTGGCCATCTCCCACTCCAGACCGGGGGTCGCCTGGAGGGACTTAAGGATCATGTAGGCGGTTCGCCTTTTAGCATACTCCTGAATCTGCGCCTTGAATACGTCGTCCTCCATATTGGGGACCCGCAGCCCACCCTTCACGATCTTGGTCGGCGGCTTTGGCTGAGGGCACAGCTTGTCGAACTCCTCCATATCCATTATCGCCTGGGCCCGAAAGACGATTTGAGAATCGCCCCTCGGGATCACGATTGTGGTGACGTTCGGCCCCTCGATCTTCTTGCCATTCAGCTTCATACTACGCTCCTCATTGTGCGGTCAAAATTTGAATTCAGTCTTGGGCCTGGGTCCAATTCAGGACCTCCTCCTCATTGCCGAGGGAATCTACGGCAACGATCGTGAAAGCCGCATTCCCGTTGCTTTCGAGCCAGCTAGCATCGAAGGTCCCGAAGATTGTGAACATTCCCTTGTAGAGGTAGTTCGCGTTCCTGGCATCGCCGAGCCCAACGGACCCGACGAAGTGCCGCGTATTGGAATTGTCCCATACGTAGAGCTTCCAGGTATAGTCACCGCTCTTACCCTGGAAGAAGTTGAACTGGCACATAACAGCTGCGGTATTGCCAGACTGGATCAAGTTCGTTGGCCAGCTGATCCGATTCGCCGCATTGATCCCGGCTGTTGGGGCAATGTTGATCGTGTAGCTCGACCAGTCGCCAACGCAGTAGATAATGAGCATATTGTCACCATCGTCCATGAAGGTCCCATTGGTGACGTGCGGATTTCCGACTTGGCCGGAAGCGAGGTAATCTGAACCCACTGTCGTCATGCTCGTGACGACCTCGCAAGAGATCGAGGGGGCATACCCGACGGATAGGTCGTAGTCGTCGGAGGAGTCTGCGTTCCTTGCGCCTTGGATGTAATACTGCTTCCTCACTCCGTCCTCATCAAAGCCGCACCAGGCATTGACGAACCAGACGTTCGACTGAGGCGCGGGAAGCTGAAGGGGCCTCGCTCCAACGGCCATGATTGCGAAAGCCGCGAGGCACAAAATACACAGGATCTTCTTCATCTAGAACTCCTTAGGTGATGGCACCGCGAGCCGGCTCGCGGTGCCAAGCGTAGATTAGGCCGCCCTCGTGGTGATGGGCTGCTTGACGTTGCACTTACCCGTGAGCGAAATCTGCGACTGCTTGAGGTCGTGCGCAAGGTCCTCCCAGCGGAAGTCCTTGAAGAGGACCACCTCGCGCTGGACAGAAGCGCACGGTGGAACGTACTCGATCTCGATGTCGACGGCGTACGGCTCGCACGGATCGGCTGACGTGGTCACCCAGCCAGACGCCTCACCCCGCTGCTTGATCGCATCCTCAACGGTCGGGACGCCCGAGCCAGAGACCGCCGTGAGGAAGTCGTAGGTGAACTCGAGCTTGAGCTCGACCGGCTCGTCATCGCCATTGCGCACCGTGTCGAGGAGGCCGCGATCCTTCACGTACACGCGAGCCTGCTTCTCGGTCCAGTTCGCATTGCCGTCACCGACCTTGATCTGGATGATGTGAGGCCCGACCGTGATCGCCTCGCCCGAGTAGACGGCCTTGTCGAGCGAAGGAGTGAAGGTGATCGAGGTCGTATTCCCCAGCGTCTCGCTGTGGCTCGTGATCTTGTAGATCGGCTTGTCGCCGCCGATCGTGAACTGCATACCATTCGACAGCGCGGTGGTAAAACCGGTCACCGCGATGGTCGAGGTCCCGGCCGCATAGCCGCCAGTGGTATTGAGGACCGGAGGAGCCACTCCACCGGCCACGTACGGAGCCTGGAGGTCGTACGTCGTGGTCGTGATTCCGGTCGCGTACAGCGTCTCGGAATTGCTCGCGCCGTTGGTGGGAGTGAGGTACAAGTTGATCGAGGTCGCGCCAAGCGGCAGCGACGGGAACGTCACTCGCGGGATGTCTCCAGCGACGTCGGTGAACTGCGTGCTCTCCGTACTCGGGAGGGTTTCCCCAATCGAGGTCACGAAGGTGTACTTCACGTAGTACGTTCCGGCTTGCAGGTTGCCGCCGGACGACCCGCCGCCGGTCGCGTTGACCGTCGGAGTGACAGACGGATTGGCCTGCGCCGTGGGATTCAGAGTCCCGTTGTAGAGCGCCCCATCGCGTATGCGGATGTTCGCATACTTCAGGTCAATCGGGGCGTGGACCGTCAGAAACGGTGCACGCGACAGTAATCTCAACATCTATTCCTCCACGCTGAGTATGAGTTTGTATTCGCCTTCGACGCCAGCTTCAAGAATCTGGAGCTCCGGATCAAATTGGCCGTAGTGCTCCACAATTATCCCACCCTGCAATATAGCGCACTCGAGATACTCGCTATCGTCCGCCTCCCCGTCCCCGTACTTGAAGATCGGAACGGGCTCAGCGAATATGGTCGCCACCTTTCCGAGGTTCTTGAATATCTTGTGAGCGTCCTTCCCGTCCTTGGTGGAGAAGACGATCACGTTAATCTCAAACAGGATCTCCCAGTAGCCCCTGCTAATTTCGCGAGCCACTGGTCCGGTCATCCTGAACTCGGCATAATCGGCGTCACTACGCCTGGTCCCCTTGTCAGTGCCCTCGAAATAAAGCTTCAGACCGTCGCGCCCAGCGTCAAAGAACTTGGTGCACGAGGCGTATATCCACCGCGGCCAATTTGGATTGTACATTCAAGTCACACCATCCGACAAGAAGAGCCAATCGTGCAGTACGACGTCCACCTGCTCAGGGGCGCTGGGATTGGTAACCCGCTTTCCCACCACCACGTAAGCCGCATCCCGCTCAAAGTTCTCGAGCTTCTCGATGCCATACCGACGGCCATCGAAGACGAGGCTGAACTTGTCATCCGAGATCACAACCGGCAGGTCCGCGCGATCTATTATGAACACCCTCCGCTCAACGTCCAGGTCGCCACCGTACTTGAAGTCGGCAATCTTCTGAAAGAGCTTTGCGTACACACTGAACGGCAAGACAATTGCCCGCCTAATCGTGTACTTCACCTCGCTCAAATTCTGTCGCCCCGTCTCGAGGTCAACCTGATCGGGCAATCGCAAATAGACGGCGATCGGATACGCAAACTTCCTCTTCAGGACGTAGAGCATGGCTCGAATATTCAAGGTGAGGCACTCCTGCTGACTGCCGACTCGACAACCTTGAGCAAGTTGTCCATGCTCGGAGGCTTGTCAACGACGGCGTCAACCTGATCGACCAAGTGGGCCTCGAGCTCGTTCCTATAACCCGAGAGTACGACAATCGGGATGGTGTCCCCTCCACCCCTCACCGCCTTGATGAACTGGTTTCCCGACAGTCCGGGCATGAGGACGTCAAGCAATACGACATCCAACTTGAGCGCGGTCTCCACCATCGCCAATGCCTCAACACCATTGGAGGCTCGCCGGACGCAGTGTCCGCGACTTGCGAAAAACGAGCAGAGCAGCTCCTGGAGCACCGGATCGTCATCAACGATTAAGATGTTCACAATTTTACCCTCGGCCTAATAATCGCCAAGAAGGTGGTCTCTGAATTCTGACCCCACCCCACCAGACCAATGTGTACAGCGACGAGTTCACCGTCGCGACGGAGGATATGAGCATCTATCAAATACCTCCGAACTTCATAGGGGCTCGCAACTGCCTCCCTGAACTTCTCCTCGTGCTGCTCCCGCAAGTCGCCCGGTATCAGCATGTGGATGGGCTGGCCGATGAGCTCCCGCCTCTTCCATCCCACGAGTGTGCAGACGTTCGGATCGGCGTCCATTATGATACCCGCGTGATTCGCCATCACGAAGCCAGAGGCCACCACGCTCCCGTCACGGTCCTGCTTCGCCTTGATTGCGGCAAGCTCTACCCTGCAGTTCTCCTCCGACTTCCTGAGGCTCCTGATCTCTTCCATGTGGTAGTTGAGGTCCTTCTGATTCTGATTTATGATCGCGTCCTGCCGCCTCTGCTTCCAGTTCAGGTAGCCGAGGACCATCGTCACAATGGCCCCGATCACCATGCTGAACCAATTGCCGTCACTGCCGGGGAGAGCTTGTCCTAGCATTATTCCTCCTCTCGCGACCGCCGCGCAAAAGCGCGGCGGTCTAAATCCTACGGATCACCCAAGCATGAGCGCGCCAAGATTCGCATCCAGGAGCGCGATGCCGCAGAGCATGTCGAGGGTCACGAGGTGGCCCTGCGACGATCCGTTGTAGGTGATCGTCGCCCGCATCGAGAGGTTGTTGTGATTCACCACTGCGGACAGGGCCCCGGTCCCCGGCATCGGCTGAGCCAGCGGCCGCACGACCAGCGCCAAGGCATTCCGATGAAACGCCATGTTGTAGTTGCCGGCCGGCCCGAGGTGGACCACGGCGCTGTTCGCCACATCCGATTTCTCGAGCGGCCGATCGAGGGTAAAGCCGGCCGTTCCGTCAACATCCACGATCGTGTAGATCGGGTCCGTGAGGGAGGTGCCGAACGTCACGATCTGACCAACCTGCGGGGCGACGCTCAGGCCGGTGACTGTGATCTCCTTCGACCAGGTGGGAGTCGTGGTCCCGGAGTACGGGCCGTTCGTGACGGTCGCGCCCGATTGGTAGGTCGTCACCGCCGCCGCATTGAGTACCGCATTAATGAGCGGCGTGTCGAGCGTGATGGACGTCGTATTGCCCAGCGTCTCCGTATGAGCCGAGATGCGGTGCGGGTAGTAGTCCCCACCGATCGTGAGCCAGTCGCCAGTCGTCACAGCACCCGTAAAGCCGGTCACCGTCAGGACCGTCGTCCCGGCCGCGTACCCGCCGGAGTTGCTGACCGTGCCCGACAGGGTCGTGGCTCCAGTGTTGACGCTCGCCATGTTCTGGCACATGTACATGTCGAAGCCGAGCTTCTGGCCGAGCCAGGCCCGCTTGAGCGCCGTGCCCTGATCGCCGACGGCGTAGGCCGCGGTGAACAGGTCGAGGTTGAGCAGCGCGGCCTCAGTTGCCGGGTTCAGGACCATGTTGCGGCCGTCGATGTAGGCCTTGTTCTGGTTCATCTTTTGGCGGGTGCCGAGGATGTACTGCCGCCCAACCGATCCCGTGAGCTGACCGAGGCCGCCGTAGGCGTTGCCCAGGAACCGGTGGTACTGTCCGAGGACCACCTGGTCAATGAACCTCGCTTGTGCGAGCATCGACGGAGCCAGGTAGACTTGGACGAGATCCTTGAAGGCCTTGCTCTCCTCACCGTCGCGGATAAGGAAGCTTGTGTGCACGTGCTGGTTGAGCGGAACCTGCACGTCGGTCGCCGTCGCATCCTGGACGGTCACGGAATCGCTCAGATCCTTCCGCTTCGCCTTGAACTGACCCGGCCGACGAGTGTGCACAACGTCGCCGTACTTCGCAAGGACAGGTTCGAAGTCACGGTGTACCAAGCCAGCCGCGATCATGTTTTCTTCGAGGATTGCGAGAGATTCATTGGCCCACAACGCCGGATTGAAGGCCGTCGTGTCCTGTGTGTGGACCGTCAGAAATTGACGGGCCGCACGGAGTTTCAGAGTCATAGTTTCCCCATCTTTCTTTGGTTCTCACGCCACTTGCGGTACGCCTCCGGATCTTCGGGCGGTCCCTGGCCAGCGCCAGATCCCCCGTCCACACCGGAAGTACCACCTAATCCACCTGCGACACCTGATTTGAAGAGGTTGCCGTACTCGTCAGGGAGGTCCTTCATACGCTTGACGGCCTCCTCGACCGTCAGATCGAGGACGATCGGCTTGCCGTCCTTGACGTCGGGAAACTTGACCCTGGGAGTGAACGTCCCGGTCGAATTCCCGCTGCCGTCCTTGTCCTCGACGAGGTGAGTCTTACCAACCAGGAAGGTGACGACCTGGCTCGGGCGGAACGCCTCGTTCCTCGCCGCGGCATCGGTGATCGCCCTCTCAATCGTAGACTCGGTGTAGAGCTGCCACGCCTTGTCAGCCCTCTCCTTCTCCGCCTTGATCTGCGCGCTGAGCTCGCTCTGAAGCTTCTCTTTTTCCTTTGCTGCGAGCTGCTCCTTCGTCATGACCGAGGTCTTCAAGTCCTCGATCTGCTTGGAGAGCTGCTCCCGCTCCTTGTCTGAGAGGCCCTTGGACCGCTCGAGCTCCTGTAGCTGCTCGAGCTGCTTCTTCTGAGTCTCCTGAAACTTCCGCTTCTCCTCGGCGAGGACGGCGTTGAGTTTCTTCTGGCTGATCGTAGGAGCGTCCTCCGGGTCCACGACCGGCGGGTCTGCCGTCTTGGGCGGCGGCGGAGGATTTGCGGGGGCGGGTAGCGGCGTTACGTCACCGTCCGCATGCACGCACAACCAGGGCTTTTTCCAGAGTCGCTTCATCACTCACTCCCCTGCGGAACTGCCGCAGTTCAGAACCCGGTGGCCAGACCGGTTTTTAATTGACCCTACTCAGGGTCAAGGCCAACGGATCGCGCAGGAAGGGCCTCAGCAAATTCCAGGCCGCGAGGCTCGGAATTCCGGCCAAGATCCACTCCGGCACAAAGCTCGTGTCTCGCATTGTCCGGGCGGTCGACAGAGTCTGGTGGGTGACGTTAACATTGTCACCCTCCGCATTCACGTCGACGCCGTCGAGCAGGGAGAGCGCAATCTCGGCGCAGGCGTTCACGATTGCCTGCGGGACGCTCGCGTCGATCCCCCTCGGAAATTCGTTGGTTTGATTCGGGTCCGCCTTCTCACCGGCGTAGTTGAGGTTGTCGATCAGGAGCGTGGCATGGCTCAGGGCCTTATTCTGGTCCTCGACGCTCGCGGAATCCCAGGCTCCGGTATTCAGCCGCAACTGAAAGTAGGCTGCGGCCTGCAGTCTGGTTGCGTACTGATTCATTGACCAGTCCTCTTCTTACCCTTGCCACGCACCTTGTCCCTGACCTCCGCGTCCTGGGCCGTCTCTCTACTCTTTCCCTTCTCCGGCGCGCCCGTGGCTCCTGGGCTCGGGTCCAGATCGGAAACCCCGCGAGCGGCCGCGCCGTCCCCACCGACGATGCCCTGCTGAGCCGCGATCCTGGCGAGCCTCTCGCTGTGATCCTTCGCCGCCTTCTCCACGGTCCCCTCCGGATAATTGCACATCTTGGAGGCGGTCTCGAGGTCCAGGATTCCAATCTCCACGTGCTTCGCAATCACCTCGACCGTGGCAGTCATCCCGACAGCCTTATCGATTTCAGCCATGATTGTACCGAGCACCTCATTGGACACCTTGTTGCCGAGGAGGACCTGAGCTATCCGCTTGGCGACCTCCTTCTGGTAGACCCTCGACGGGACCCTCTCGAGCAACTCCGAGAGTTGCTTGGCCTCCTCGCGGCGATCCGACTCAGTTCGGAGACTGTACTTCTCCGGATACTTGACGGTCGCGGCCCTAGAATTCTCGTACATGGACCAGTAGTCCGCGATCTTCCGCTCGGCATTCTCAAGCTCAAGCCCGATATAAGAGAGGCCATTCTCAAGGCCCTGGTTATCCATGCTCTTGGATTCGGCACTAGCGTCCCTCGGCTGGAGGTTGGCGACCGACAGGTGGACCAGCTGCCTGATCTCAGCCTTGATCTGCTCCTGCTTTGCCATCGACGCCTTCAGCGGCTCGCTGGAGGGGTTGATGAACTCTGGCCTGTCTAGACCCTTCGGGTACCTGCGACCCATCCCGGTCCCGGTCATGATCTCCTGCGTCTTCGACGCTCCGGCGTCGCTCCCGGAGCCGCCAGTGTCCAGACCAGCCGTCTTCAGGTGTGGGCTATCGGTCCTCGGCTCGTACTGTTCCGTGTAGAACGGGTAGTTGCTCTGGAGGATGTAGCCAATGTCAGAGCTGGCGATGTTCATGAGGGCGATCTGGTAGTTGGCAGCTTCCACGAGCAGCGAGTCGGACAGCTCCGCGACGACGAACGGTATCCGATCGATATTCAACACGATCGGGTCCGCCTCGTCTTGCGGCTGACCACCGAAGAACGTCGGCGACCCTCCCTCGTCATAAAACTGCACGTGTACCTTTCCGTCCTCCAACCATATGTGCCTGAACCTCGCAGCCTGCCCCATTGGGAGCCCGGTGACCTCGTCATACTGGTAGACGTACTCGCGGAGCAGGAGCGTGGAGAACTCAGTCTGGGAATCGTAGGTGTCGAACCTCCACGTCCGGATGTCCTCGGCCTTGTAGATGTACAGGTACGGCCGCTTGTTCATGTTCTCCGCAATCGTGATGCCAGATAGAATCGGCATGTCGACGAATATGCCGACCTTCCCCATCACCAGGAGCTCTGACAAAATCTTCCTGCCTATGTAGGCATTCATCGAGGACCCGAGGAGGTCCACCCCACCGTCCTCGCCGAGCACGGCTCGTTGGTAGGTCTGCGAACCGCCAGTGCGGGTCACATCCACGAACCTCTGAAAGAGGGAGTTCTTGATCTCGTTGATCGCCTCCTTGGAGAAGGAGGGATTGTAGGTCATGCTCTTTCGCTTCTGGAAGCTCGGGATACTCTCCCTCTGGCTGTACTGCTGCAGGTACGTATTTATGAACTGAGCGCCACCGCGGTAGGTGTACCTCCACTTGAGCCACTCCTGAATCGCGCGGTCGTACGCAGGATGCGTGAGGTCCGCAATCGTGTACTCCCGCCTATTCGTCACCACGGTGTTGATTTCCTCTCGACTTCGACATCGTAAGAGCGGGCGGCCACAGCCAACCCAAAGACGGTCCTCCAGGCGGATGCAAAGTAGTCGAGATCGCAGGGGCACATGTTCGGCATCTTCTCGATGTGCGATTGGAGGCCCGACTGCAACCGCTCGACCAACTCAATCCACCTATCCTGCTCAGCACTGGGAACAGGTCCGTCGTCCGTCAAATCACGTCCCCCATATCTTGGGAAGCTCCGAGCCCGACCGCGAAGGGCAGTGCGAGCTCCGCGTAATTCCTCGCATGGGCGTAGTGGTCGTCGTCCTTGCCCTTCAGGTACCTGCCTACCGGCTGCCCGGTCTTGTCCTTCTCGTAGACTCTCACGAGGGACTTCAGGTGCGTCCTGTACTCGAGCGGCGCGTCGACGGGGATCGCAATCCCGCGATTGTGGAACCTGCCGAGTGATAGGTCGAGCCAGCTCGTGCGATCCACCGTTATCGTCGGCTCGTCATTCGACTCATTGGACACGTGAATCTGCTTCCCGACGACGCCCTGCCCATAGAAGCACATCTTCACGTAGCCGAAGAATCTGCAGGCGAACTCGTAGGCCTTGCGACGCTCGGGATTGGCGTCGATCACGCAGAAATTGACTCTGAATTCCCGCATCAGTCTATCGAGCTCCTCGAAGTTAAGGACCTTCAGGATCGCGATTACCCTCGGCCTGGACTGCACGTTCAGGTCCACGGAGGTCGCGTTACCCGGTATGGTCCACTCGTCGACCTCCACGTGGAGCCACCGGCCCACGTCAACACCCATCGTGACGAGCCTCGATCCGGCCGACCTGTCGCTCATCTTGTACCCGCCGCGACACGCGTCGATGTCAGCGTCGCTGATCCCCGCTCCCTTGACCACGTGCTCGAGGCCAAGCTTCGAATTATAAAACTCCTGCTCCTCCGTCTCGTCCCGCTGGGCCCTGAGGAAGGCCCTGGCAAAGTTACCCGGCGTCACGGTAGTCGAGTAGAGCTGATTGACGTAGAATCCCCGCGTGCTCGCATCCGTGGCTCCCGCGATCCACTTGCCGTCGGCGAGCCACTGAGCCTTCGACCTGTGCTCCAGTCGGCACTTGCACTCCCTGCACTTGAGGTGGGACTCCTCGACCCGCGGATCGTTCACGTCCTCGGCGGTGACCTCCAGGCAGTCGGGAAACGTGAGCTCCGTCAATCGGCTGCAACCCGGACACCGAAAGAAGTAGTGCTCCTGCGTCGAATCTGAGTACAGCCGGTTGATTCCATAACCCGGGATGGTCGGGGTGCTCACGGCCCACGTCATCTTCTCAACCTGCCCGGCAGACCGCTCGAGGGCGAGGGGGACATTCCTCTCGTCCATCTCATCGACCTCGTCGAGGATGATGAGGCCCGTAGGAATGGACTTGAGGCCCGCTCGGCTCTTCGATCCGCGGATGTAGAGATTCGTATTTCCCGCCCGCTTGTGGCCTATGTTCTTAACGTCCGAGAACAGGCTCGACAAGTGGGGGCTGAGCTCCAGGGCTGGATTAAAGCGACCGGCGGAGAAGTCCCCGGCGTCTGGCGTCTTGGCCGGGAGGACGTAAAGGCAATCGACCGCCTTCACGTCGATGTGGTAGAAGGCGAGGTTCAGGAGCGTCTCCGTATACCCCACCTGAGCCGCCTTCTGGCCCACGTTCATCTCAGCTGCAGAATCGTGCATCTCCCTTAACCACGGATGATGGCGGAAGGTCCACGGACCCGGGAACGGCTTGCCCATCACGCGGCAAGATTGTGCCCATCGCGAGCACGTCGTCAGCGCCCGCCTCTTGAGGCCCGACGAAATTCGCTCCCTCAGGATTTTCAACAGTTCTGCACTCATGATAGTATCAATGCACAGAGCTTCTGGCTCGCGGTGTCAGAGACAAAGAACACGTTCTCAAGGTGATCAATCGGAATGAAGACCTCCTCGTGAGCCGCGAGCGGAAATCCGCCATCCGTTCCAGTCCCCGCCACTACTCCGGGACCGCCGACGTAAATGATCCCAGTGTTGGTCGAGGCCGCCTTCAGCTGCACTCCGCGAGCCGACGCGAGCGGACTGGTCGAGAGGGGCACGATCGACGCCCCGACCGTGTACCACTCAATCAGGAAGCTCCCGACGACGTTGGCCTCAATAAGCATCGGACTCACCCTCCGGATTGGGGGCTCCAGTGCCGGTGTGCTTTCCGTCGAGTCCGAGCTTCTTCGCAGCCTCCTTGGCGGAGGTGTAGAAGCAGTCTTCGTAGCTCCCCTGATCATAGTTGAGGGGCTCAGCCGGCTCCAGGATCACCGGATTGTCATTCATGCGCTACCTCCACTTTCTTCTGGCTCCTGCGAGCAAGGGCCCACGTGCTTCCCGTCCATCCCGAGCTGCTGCGCGGCGATGGTGGCCGAGCAGTAGATGCAGTTCTGCTCGTTCGGTAAGTCGTTTGGCCCCGGCTGCATAGTCTGCTCTTCGCCCATGTTGAGCCTCCGGCGGGGTCCAAGAGGACCCGAAAATCAGGCGTGGCCACCGTCACCGAGCATGAGGCCAGCATTCTTCCCATCGGTGCCAAGGGCCTTTGCCCCCATCTCAGCACTCTCGTAGGTCATTTGATCCTCGGGCCGCATGGTCCCGAGGAGTTCCTCCGGTGGCGGTGAACCGCCGAATCCATCCATCATGGGCGTCACGCCCTCCATCGAATTCATCTTGGGATCTGGTTCTCGTCCGGTCATCTCACTTCCCCTTCTTCATTCGCTTGAGGGTCTTCGCCAGAGCGCACCGCTTGGCCGTGACCCCGGTTTGCTTGCCGCTGCAGAACTGAGAAATCGTCTTCCCTGCAGCCTTCGCCTGCCTCGTCAAGGAGCCGGGCTTCTTGATAGCTCCGGCAATCCAATTCTTCCGCTTCTTCGTCATGTCGCACCTCACGGAGCTTGGACAAGCTCTTACGGAGCTTGGAGCACCTCGAATATCTTGGGCCTCGACTTTACGTCTAGTCCATTATGCTGTACCCTCCAGGTCCTGGTCCACGTTCCAGCAACGTACAAGTCTGACGTCAGACTATCGTAGACCGCCACGTTTGCCGACGATCCAAGACTTGCGGACTTTGCGCTCACAACACCATTCGGATCGTGCAAATAGAGGGTCAAAGTCGCGCCGGTCAAATCCCAGGGAACCCCGTCCTTATTGGCAATCAGAGTAAATTCGTAGGTGCTGCCAACGGTCAGGGACATTCGCAGGCCCCCTAGAAATTAACCGCGTCAACCACGCTGTCATAATCAAACCTGTCCGAGATCGAGAACCCGAGGGACCAGTGATCTACTATCGAGTACTCGAACTCGAGGCGATCGTAGACGCTCACAAATTCCCTGACGGAGTGCACATTCTGAGCATCCGCCGACTCGGATAGGAGCACGCTCTCACTGGCTGAGAACGGCCTCACCAGGAGCCTGAACGCTGACTCAGAAGTCGTGGGAGACTCTGTCCCAGTCCTGCTCCCGGCGAAGGCCCGCTCGCAATCCTCGGAGGTCGACAACGCGTCGATGGGTGACCTCACCCCGAACAGAGTCCTCGCAATCGACTCGAGGAGGGAGGGCGAATCTGCAGAAGCCCTCGAAGTCAATATGTCCCGCTGACCAGATTCGGAGGTGGAGGGCAAATCGGTGCCAGTCCTGAGATCCGCCAATTGCCGTCTCAAGCTCTCGGAGATCGACGGAGAATCTGCGGGGGACCTCGCGCCTGTGAACACCCTACTGGTCAACTCGGAGGTAGAGGATGAATCAGCAACATTTACCAATATCGCGGAGGTCTCGGTAGTGACCTCCGAAGTCGAGGGCGTATCGGCCGCTGTCCTGAGGCCTACGAATATTCTGGTGGTAGACTCGGAGGTCAAGGGAGCGTCGATCGGATTCCTGAATCCAACGAATATCCTGCTCACAGACTCGGAAGTCGAGGGCGCGTCTATCGCAGTTCTGGCTCCGGTAAACGCTCTGACGAGCGACTCGGAGGTCGATGTGGCATCAGTCGGATTAAGGAATCCGACAAACAATCTGACGAGCGACTCGGAAGTAGAGGGCGAATCCGTCGAGGTCCTCGCAATGGTAGATTCGGCATCCAAAGATTCAGAGGTCGATGGCGCGTCAGTCGGCGATCGGAATCCGACGAAGATCCTGACGAGCAACTCGGAGGTCGATGGCGCGTCAGTCGGCGATCGGAATCCAACAAACATCTGAGTGAGCGACTCGGAGGTCGATGGCGCATCGGTCGGCGATCGGAATCCG